>Ga0247611_10001141_pt1 | contig 48706 bp, 27 predicted proteins | sample 177DNAGHGhighgp2_FD_192422 | JGI IMG/M metagenome (GOLD analysis project Ga0247611, IMG submission 192422) | Sheep rumen microbial communities from Palmerston North, Manawatu-Wanganui, New Zealand - 1770 DNA GHGhigh gp2 | ecosystem: Host-associated > Mammals > Digestive system > Stomach > Rumen... | reverse complement strand
GTTACCGAGCTTTTCTTCAAGCTTAAAAATATCGGCGTTCTGAGAGAGCTCCATATCTCCAAAAGAAGCATTTCATTTTATTTTAAGAACGAAATGATAAAGCATATAGTTACCAAGACCGGAAATATACTTGAGCTTCATGTATACGATGTCGCTACCAGCGATAATACCAAATTCACAGATGCTGTGATCGGAGCCATGATCGACTGGAATGGTGACCGAAATGATAAAAATGAGAAAAACGAGAAAAAGCCTCCGCTCACAGAGATTAAATATGATAATTCTACCAATATAGATACAGTTAATGAGATTGATGTGATACTCATGAGGGATGCTATCCCGACATTTATATCCTGCAAGAGCGGCAAGGTAGGCAGCATTGCACTTCATGAGCTGCAGACCGTAACAAGGCGTTTCGGCGGAAAATATGCCATCAAGGTTCTCATCATGGCCACCCCTTGCGACAATCCCGGAAGCGGCGCCGGTTTCTTCAGAAAACGTGCGAAGGATATGCACATCTGGGTCATCGATGATGTATATTCCATGAGCGACGAAGCACTTCGCCAGAAACTTATAAAAATACAGGGAGTAACCTTCTGATACAGAAGGCTGCTCCCTGTATTTTTTTCAAAGCAAAAAAACTCTTGTAGAAACTGCCGGCATAAATTAAAGCAAAAACTCCACGCTGTATATACAGCATGGAGCTTTAATTACCTCGCGCAATTAGCGAATCTTGTATACTTGCCCTGCCAGATCAGGTCAACCGAACCGGTGGAACCATTTCTCTGCTTGGCTACTATTATCTCTGCTATGCCCGGCTTCTCCGTCTCCTTGTTATAATATTCATCTCTGTAAATGAACATTACAACGTCGGCATCCTGCTCGATGGCTCCGGACTCACGAAGGTCCGCGAGCACCGGCTTATGATCCGGTCTCGAGTCAACCGCACGGTTAAGCTGTGACAGTGCAATGACAGGAACGTTCAGCTCTCTGGCAAGTCCCTTAAGGGAACGCGATACCTCGGATACGAACTGCTGTCTTGATTCTACATTTTTACTAGGGCTCATGAGCTGAAGGTAGTCAACTATGATAAGTCCTATATTACTCTTCTGTTTGAATTTACGGCATTTTGAACGCATTTCTGCGATAGTTATCGATGAATTATCATCAACGAAGATCGGTGAATCACCGACATTTCCGGCACTTTCCGCAAGCTTGCTCCAGTCCTCGTCAGCAAGATTACCGGTTTTCATAGCCTGAGCATCTACCATCGCGTCCTGCGCCATAACTCTGTCGCCCAGCTCCTTCTTACCCATTTCCAAAGAAAAGAACAGAACCGGGATATTCTGACGCACGGCAACATTATGTGCGATATTTAATACAAATGCAGTCTTACCCATGGAAGGACGTGCCGCAACAAGTATAAGCTCACCGCCGTGAAGTCCCGTAAGTTTCTCATCAAGGTCGATAAAACCGGTAGAAAGTCCGTTGATACGTCCTTTGTTCTTGGCAGCTTTATCCACGCTCTCAATAACCTGAAGCACGATCTCGCTCATTCCTGTGAAATCGCTGTATCCGTTTCTTGACTGGGAAAGTTTGAACACATCCTGCTCGGCTCTCTCAAGGATAACATCAACGGATTCCTGAGCCAGATAACAATCCTTGGAAATCTCATCCGTGATCTTGATAAGTCTTCTTAAAACCGCCTTATCCCTTACTATCTCACCATAGCCCTTAGCGTTAATGGCTGTAGGAACGGAATTGATAAGATCTCCGATAAATGCTACATTATTTACTTCCTCAGGGATATTCTTCTTGGCAAGACTGTCCATGAGGGTTACGATATCAACCATTTTCTTCGAAGAATACAGCTCGCAGATCGTCTCGAAGATTGCTCCGTATGCGGCATTATAGAAATCCTCCGGAAGAAGCATATCTGCAAGATCGGCTATAGCCTCCTTATCCATTAACATGGAGCCGACAACCGCCTTCTCGGCATGATTATCATGTGGCATGATCCTTTTTATAGCCGGCACATTTCTGCTGCCGGAATTACCGGAGCTCTGCGCACGATTTCCACCTGATGACGCACCTCCTGCAGCTGCGCCGTTGTCAAATGCTGCCGCATCCACTGAACCATTACCAAATGCCGCGCCATCAGCCGGACCTCCGACATACGCTGCGCCATCTGCGCCGCCCGCATAAGCATCTGCCGCTCTGCTTTCTGAAGCATTTCCGGAAAATGCCTGTCCTTGAGCATCTCCAGCGTCTCCTGCATAGTCCTGTACGCCTGCGCCCTCTGCATTTTCTGCCGCAGCAAATAATCCGTTACTCTCAGGAAAGACCGAATTTATATCAAAATATTCAGTATTGTATTCCTCCGCATCCTGCGGAAACATGTTATTCTCATTCATAATATGATGATTACATTCCTTCTACATTTACCTTAAGGCTTGCGGTAACATCAGGATGAAGCTTAACGGCAACTGTATATCCGCCAACTGCCTTGATCGCATCCTTTACCACAATCTTCTTCTTATCAATCTTGATATTATGCTGCTTCTCAAGCTCCTCTGAAATTTCCTTTGAGGATACTGAGCCGAAGGTCTTGCCGCCTTCGCCAACCTTTACCTTAGTATTAACTGTAAGCTTCTCGATCTTCTCTGCGAGAGCCTTTGCATCTGCAAGATTCTCTGCTGCAACCTTATCATCATGCTGCTTCTTAAGCTTAAGATCATTCAGATTCTTTGGTGTTGCCTCTATACCGAGCTTCTTAGGAAGCACGAAATTTCTTGCATATCCGTCATTTATATCAACTATCTGACCCTTTTTGCCAAGAGCCTTAACATCCTCGAGTAGTATAACCTTCATCGTTAAATATCTCCTTCCGAATACTTCTCATGAAGCACCGCCTTAAGCTCTTCGAAGAAATGCTCCTTCGACTCGCCCTTAAGCTGTACTCCTGCTATATTTGCATGTCCGCCGCCGTTAAAGTGCTCCATTACCAGCTGGACATTTACATCTCCTATAGATCTTGCGGAAACATAAAGCGTTCCCTTATTCTCTGTAACAACAAATGAAGCCTTTATGCCATCAACATTAAGCAGCTCATTTGCAACCTTTGCAACCGGAACAGTAGGAGCCTCCGGAGAATTCGGATCTGCATCAATATACGAAAGCGCAAATACTCCGAGATAGATCTCCGCGTTGCTGATTCCCTGTGCACGCTCCTTCATCTCACTGATGCCGCTGCGGAACATTTTCCTTACTCTTACTATATCGGCACCGCATTTTCTGAGGTACGAAGCGGCTTCAAATGTACGCACACCGGTCTTATTAAGGAAATTATCGGTATCTATAAGTATTCCTGCATACATCGCATCGGCCTCGACCGGTTTGATACGAGGCTTGGCGCTGATATACTGGAACATTTCTGTTATCATCTCACATGCTGAAGAGGCAAATGGCTCTATATATGACAGAGTCGCATTGGTGATCGCTTCATTCGACTGTCTATGGTGGTCAAATACGACTACAGTCTTACAAAGCGAGATAAGCTCTTCGCACTCGGTAATGCTCGGTCTGTTTACATCACATACCACAAGCATTGTATTATCATCAACCATATTGATAGCCTGCTGACTTGTAAGCATGAGATCATCATACGAATCAGAGGTCTTAAAGCTGTTTACAACCGGTCTTATCGCTGATGAGACCTCATTTAAAACAATATAACCCTTCTTGCCGAGAGTTGTTACAAGTCTGTAGATTCCGACTGCAGAACCGAAGGCATCCGCATCCGGTCTCTGGTGAGCCATTATAAGAACCTTGTCCTTGCTGGCAAGAAGCTCTTCGAAGGCCTGAGCCTTAACTCTCGCCTTAACTCTCGTTGTCTTCTCCGTTCCCGCACTCTTACCGCCGTAATACGTAACCTTGTCGCCATACTTAAATGCAACCTGGTCACCGCCTCGTCCAAGCGCAAGACCTATGGCCACCTTTGCGTATTCATAGCAGTCCGCAAATGAATCCGATCCCGCTCCGATTCCCATACTGAGTGTAACAGGGATCTCATTGCCTACATTGATATTTTTTATCTCATCTACAAGTGAGAACTTGTCGTCCTTAAGTGTCTGCAGATATTTCTGACGGAATACAAAGAAGTATTTGTCGTTTTCAAGTCGTTTGGTTATGGCATCGATATTTGCAAGATACATGTTTATCTTACGGTCAACAAGAGCATTCAGGATAGAATGCTTTACCTCCTCGGTGCTGTCCATAACCTCGTCATAGTTATCAATATACAGAAGTCCTGCGATAAGCTTCTGGTCTGCATTTTCCTGCATATAGAAGCGAAGGTCCGTAACATCAAAAAGATAAAATGCTATTACGATATCGTCGCTCTTCTTCTCCACAGCCTCTTTGTTGAAGACAGTTGTAAGATCGACCTTCTTGATGACTGCATTGTAGATCCTGTCATCATAGTAGATCTCCATGGTATTATCTTCAATATGTGAGAAAACACTGGAGGTAAGCTCAGGAAAATAATAATCCATCTTCTTCCTTACATGCTTCTCGCCGTGACAGATATCATCCCTGAACATTCTGTTCGCCCAGAGTATCCTTCCGGAATGATCCAGGATAGCGTATGGTACGGCAAGATTCTTAAGGAGCTCCTTCTGTATCTTTCCCTGCTCAAGGGCATAGTCCACCAGATTTGCATCCAGCACAGGTCTCAGCCTGAGATATGCCACAGTTACCACAAGGGCATACAGAAGTATTACGCCCGTAGCGATATATGTCTCCCTGCTGTCAAGTCCCATGGTCATATAAACTATGGCCAGCAGAATGACTGCAAGCAGCATAGGCACAATAAGCAGAAAACGTATTTTGTTCTTTAAGGATCTTTCCTTTTCCATACTATTACCTTCTTAAAATTCTGTCCGACTCCCGGTTGTCCGTTATAAATTATTTTGCAAGCGAATTGATACGCTCTACAACCTGATCATAGGTTTCCTTATACTTTGTAAGCTTAGCCTTCTCTTCTTCAACCTTTGCTACAGGTGCCTTAGAGATAAATCTCTCATTTGAAAGCATTCCCTCGCATCTCTTGATCTCGCCCTCAAGACGTGTCTTCTCCTTGCCAAGTCTCTCAAGCTCCTTATCAATATCAACAAGCTCTGCAAATGGAATATAAACAACTGCGTCATGAATAACTACAGATACAGCATCATCCGAAATACCGGTCTTGTCAGCCTGTACGGCTACACTGTCCGAATATGCAAGCTTTGCAAAGATAGAAGCGCATTCCTCAAATATCTTTCTGATATCAGCCTTGTCAGATACAACAAATGCATTTGCCTTTCTGCTTGGCGGAACGTTCATCTCTGTACGGATATTTCTTACGCCTCTTACGGCCTCCTTGATGACATCGATGTCCTTCTCCTCTTCCGCAAAGTTCCATACATCTCTGTATGCAGGCCAGTCAGAGATCATTATAGACTCTTCTCCAGTAAGTGTGCAGAAGATTTCCTCTGTAACAAACGGCATATAAGGATGAAGCAGCTTCAGGCAGTTAGCGAGTACCATCTTAAGTGTGTAAAGCGCTGCATTTCTTGTGCTGTCATTTTCATCCCAGAGACGTGGCTTAACCATCTCGATATACCAGTCACAGAACTCCTCCCAAAGGAAGTTATATATCTTGTCAGCAGCAATACCGAGCTCATATTTCTCCATATTGTCGGTAACATCCTTAACAAGGGTGTTCATCTTGCTGATGATCCATTTATCAACTGTTGTAAGGTTCTCCGGCATCTTATCGTATACAGGATCGGCATCCTTTACAATGCCTTCTGCCGAAGTCGGTGCCTCATTCATCATTATAAATCTTGAAGCATTCCAGATCTTATTTGCGAAGTTACGGCTTGCCTCAACTCTCTCCCAGTAGAAACGCATATCATTTCCAGGTGCATTTCCTGTGATAAGTGTGAAGCGGAGTGCATCTGCACCGTACTTGTCGATAACCTCAAGCGGATCGATACCATTTCCGAGAGACTTGCTCATCTTACGTCCCTGATCATCCCTTACAAGTCCGTGGAACAGAACTGTATGGAAAGGAAGCTCTCCTGTCTGCTCAATTGAAGAGAATACCATACGGATAACCCAGAAGAAAATGATGTCATATCCGGTTACCAGTACATCTGTAGGGAAGAAATACTTATAGTCCTCTGAATCTGTATCAGGCCAGCCAACTGTAGAGAATGGCCAGAGTGCTGATGAGAACCATGTATCAAGAGTATCCTCATCCTGCTTAAAATGATTTCCGCCGCACTTAGGACATACGTGAGGTGCTTCAAAATCAACTACAGTCTCACCGCAGTCCTGGCAGTAATATGCAGGAATTCTGTGGCCCCACCACAGCTGACGTGAGATACACCAGTCACGGATATTATCCAGCCAGTTATAATAAACCTTGTTCATTCTCTCAGGAACAAGACGAAGCTTTCCGGATACAACAGCCTCCTTTGCAGGGCGTGCCATCTCTTCCATCTTAACGAACCACTGTGGCTTGATAAGAGGCTCAACTGTAGTCTTGCAGCGGTCATGTGTACCAACCTGATGTGTATGAGGTACAACCTTAACAAGAAGTCCAAGCTTCTCAAGATCCTCTACTATAGCGCGTCTTGCTTCGTAGCGGTCCATTCCGTCGTACTTTGTACCGATGCTTGCGATAGTCGCATCATCGTTCATGATATTTATCTCTTCAAGGTTGTGTCTCTTGCCAACCTCGAAATCGTTAGGGTCATGAGCAGGTGTGATCTTAACGCAGCCTGTTCCGAACTCCTTATCAACATAGCTGTCTGCGATAACAGGGATCTCCTTGTTGACAAGCGGAAGGATAAGTGTCTTTCCAACGATGTCTGTATATCTCTCATCATCAGGATTTACAGCAACAGCGGTATCACCGAGCATTGTCTCAGGACGTGTGGTTGCGATCTCAACAAAACGTCCTTCCTCGCCTGCTACAGGATACTTGATATGCCAGAAATGACCTTCCTGCTCCTCATGGATAACCTCTGCATCGGAAATGGTGGTCTGGCAAACCGGACACCAGTTAACGATACGTGATCCCTTATATATCCAGCCCTTGTCATAGAGCTTCTTAAATACTGTATTTACGGCCTTGTTGTTGCCTTCGTCCATGGTGAAGCGCTCTCTGTCCCAGTCTGCTGAAGAGCCCAATGACTTCAGCTGATTGATGATACGTCCGCCGTATTCCTTACGCCACTCCCATGCTCTCTCAAGGAATTTCTCTCTGCCGAGATCTGCCTTGTCTATACCCTGCTTCTTTAAAGCCTCGGTGATCTTAACCTCTGTAGCTATAGCTGCATGGTCTGTTCCCGGCTGCCAGAGAGCATTGTAGCCCTGCATTCTCTTCATACGGATAAGAATATCCTGCATAGTATTATCAAGGGCATGACCCATGTGAAGCTGTCCTGTTATATTTGGAGGCGGCATAACGATCGTGAAAGGTTTCTTCGATCTGTCTACCTCAGCGTGAAAATATCCGTTCTTTACCCATTTCTCATAAAGTCTCTTCTCGATCTCGGAAGGGTTGTAGGTTTTACCAAGTTCGCTCATTTTATATATTCTCCTCGTAATTAAAATATCAAAGTGATTTTATATTCATCAAATGCAGCCGCACGCAGCAAGTCTTATCTAATAGCCTCCCGCCTGCATCAGATGCTTTCTTCCCTGAAGTTATCCTTAAGTTCTGAAAGTATTATATCCATACGTTTATCGTAATCATTCATGTCTTTATTCATCTTATTATAGACGGCTCTCTGGAGCATTGCAAATATTGTCATCTCCCGGACGTCATCCTTGGCGTCACCGATCTCCATCATGATATCCTCAAAATACTCTTCTGCATCCTCGATATCCTGACGGCGTATCTCCTGCCTTAAGGTTTCCGTGTCCTCCGTGACGGCCACCACGAAGAAATATGCCTTACGCGACTCTTCATTCTGGTTCAGCTCGTAGGCCTTAAGGAAATATTCCCTGGCAAGATCGGTATCAAAATTGCTTGCCGCTGCAACCGCCCTGTTATGATAGACATTTCCAAGAAACGGCTTGCTGTCGATCTCATCAGCCATATCAATGATATCATCATAAATGTTTGCCGCCTTTATGTACCTCCTGTAGCCCAGATAACCATCAGCCTTGAGCTTAAGTCTCTGAACCGGAGAAAGCTTTTTATACTTCTGCCATGCTTCGGCGTAGACCTTGACCTCGTCAGAGGTATAATAATTGCCGGCTGAAAGGATCTCCACAAGAAGCTCCTGTGCGTAGGAGGTCTTGTTGACCATACCGGTCAGCCTGTCTGCAAGGGCAGGCATCTCCAGCTCATTTCTGATCCAGTCGAAAAGCTTCTCAGAAAGCGACGACTTGCTGATCAGAACGGTATTATTATAAATGTAAAAGCACAGCTCCTCGTAGGTATATATCTCAACCTTCGTATTCAGAAATGTGAAAGGCACACTTGCTTTTTTAGTTGTACATACGATTAATTTCGACATATTCTTCTTACAGATCCTTTATACTGAATTCTTTTCTGTATATCTTGTTCGTTGTCGGGAAGAGCTTGCCAAAGCCCATGTCCTTGATGATCACCGCACCGTCCGTCGGATTCTCGAACTCGACCGAAAGCGAAAGCTTTGTTGTCTTGTTCGGTCTCTTCGGTATGCCGTGGATCTTGACCGTCTCTCTGGCTTCCTCACCTGTATGCCGTCCTCTGTAGCAGAGCGTTACCTTATCGGTATCGTCCAGTATAACTTCAATCTTTCCATGAGTGTTATACCACTGTTTTCCGCCTTCCGCCACAGGAACAAATGTATCCTTCTCGTCTCCGAGGGAAATTCCCACATCGAAAAGTACATTTTCCTTGGTCTCTATGAAGAATTTCTCATAGAATTCCTTATATTCACCGCCGACCGCTCTGTAGCAGGCGCCCTTGGTATATATATTCTGACCCACGAAGACTCGTCTGCCCTGGCAGAGAACATTCGTGGATTTCTTCATCCATTTTCCCGAGAAGCCTATTCCGGTAAGAAATACCGATGAGATATAAGCTTCCTTGGTCTCATAATCCGCTATCCTTGCGAAATCATTATCCATCGAGTGTGTATCGGTTCCGTATTTTGCAAGGCTCATCTGCTCTGAATAATCCTCATGTATCACCGTAATGATACCCGGCTTCTTATTCCTGATGATGTCTATCCTGTAATAATCCAGTCCCTCGGCACTGAAATCGAAAAGCGCCACGCTGTTGACCCAGAGATCCTGCTCCTGATTAAATATATAATACAGTCCGCTGTCCATATGGCTCGTTATCTCTATCGCGCTTTCCGGCACATCCATTATCTTGTAAAGTCCCGAAAGTATCTGATGGATATCCCTGTTGTATTCCTGTATCGAGATCACCAGCTTCTTCACGGTAGCCTGCTCATATCTATAAAGAAATGAATCTATATGCAGCTTTATCATCATAAGGAAAAGTTCCTTATATGTATATTTCCTGCCTGCCACCTCAAGGGGCTCCGGATTCTGAAGATTCTCAAAGAGACCGTCAACTATTATGCCGTCCTCATTAAATCTTGCTTCAGACGCCTCACCGCCTACATACCAGTGTTCTGTATCCCTGCTGTAGAAAAGGATATTCGGCATCATATATGTTTCTTTATTGTTCAGCTGGCTTATTGATTCCGGTTCACGCTTTATATCATTATAATAGCTCATCTGCGTGAAATCCGTGCAAAGATCCATGCCTATGTAAAATGCCTCTGCCATCATTTTCTCCTGTTTCTATCTATAATTCATCGTATTCTTTCCTGCGCTTAGGAAATCCTTGATCCAAAAAGCCTCCGGAAAATCTCCTGCGTAAGATCAGAGTATGCTCAGATTCTCCTCGAACAGGTGAAGCATATTGATGTAAACATCAAGATCCTCAAGAAGATCCCTGTCTTCACGCATTTCCTGCTTGATGAGCATATCATTTATCATCTCAAAACGGTCAATGCCTCTTCTGTCATAGTTTCTTGACTTGAAGCAGTCGCTTTCGATGATCTTTGCATTTCCGCCGGTCACGCCGCTTATCTCATAAACCAGACGCTCGCCGTGAAATACAACATATTCCATAACATAGATGCCCGGTACGACTTCTTCCATACGCTGATTCTTCACCGCCGACCTGCTGCGGCTTCCTGTGTCAAATCTGTAATCCACGAAGATCTGCTTTCCTGACTCGCCCTTGTAGATAAGGTAGGTCTTAAGGAAGATATCCTGCGGAAGTCTTACGAACTTCGCAAAGCTCTTATAGAACGGCAGGCATTTTCCTGCGTCCATGAACTTCTCCACGCTCTCCTTGATCCAGAGCTTCTGATCCTCCGTATATCTCTCAAGACGGCTGAAAAACAGCAGCAGCGCCATAACAGATATCTCGTCATCTATATTTTCCTTGATTATCTCATGATAGAGGCACTCAAATATATAATTCGGAACCTGCACATCATAGATGAGATAATTATGCGCAACCATCCTGAGGAAGGCCTTGACCACAAGTCCTCTGCTTCTTCCGGAATAGTACGTTGCGAAGATATCATAAATGTATTCCAGATAGCCCTTCACGAACATCATCTGTGCCAGAGTATTCTCGGCAAGAAGCGTCACATCGCTCACCCTGTCCTTGGCAAGCTTGAAGAGTGCCGCAAGCTCATCGATGCTTCCGTTGAAATGATTTATGATATATGCAAGTATATTGGCATTTACAGTTCCGGTCTTGTAAAGGTTAAGACATATTGCCATCAGGTCTTCATTTATGAAGCCGTCGGAATCCTGCACACCGTAATCCGCCAGTCTGTAAAGCTCATCAATCTCCAGCTCGTTAAAGCCATAAAGCTTAACTGCCTGGAATGCCTTGTCATACATATTCATATCGATCAGATATGAAATGATCGTGCTCGTATTTGCATGAGACAGATACTCTATATCCAGTCTTGCCAGATACTTTCTGAGGACATCTGTGTCAAGGTTCTCATGATAATACTCGATAATATTTATGCAGGCCTGCTGCTTATAGTGGTAAGAGATCTCGTCGCAGTTGATTATCTCTCTTGCAGCATTTACCTCTCTTGCGTTCTTATATGTAAATTCGCCTATAGCCTTGTAATTAAAGAGCAGCACCCTGTAATCTCTCGGGCTGTACTCCTTACAGATATCCATATAGGCCTTCTCATCAACTATCCTCTCAAGGTGGTAAGGGATCGATCCTGCGTATCTGTTGCCGGACTTATCCTCGAAAATGATGGATGCATTGTCCGAAAGGATCTCAACATAAGCCTCGCCGTTAACAAGAGGTACTCTCTCCACATTCTGGAGCTCCTCATGAGTAACGATGACCGCCCTTACATTCTTGTTGAAGCACACCAGCTTGCGCCTGAAAATGATATTTACCAGCTTTCCTGCGAAAAGCGAGCTGACGCTTTCCGGCTCAAGGAATTCATCATAGATAACGGTAAGATCATCATTTACCTTGCCCTTGATGATCATGTTCTCCATGAAATCCTCCATGGTAGGCGCATAATCATGATATATCTTCATATGCTCTGCCTTGTTGAAAATGACATTTGCATAAAGATATGTCAGCTCCTCCTCCGTGAGGGTGTTCTTATAATTCAGATACATGAGTACCGAAGCCGGTATCAGATCGTATCTTGAATGATTCATGCTTCTTATGTAGCACTCGTTAAGTCCTATGAACTTAAGCGATTTAAGGACCGCTGCCTTATAGAATCTGTGATACTTATGATCAAGCTTGTTTGCCGAGATAAGCATAGAGCAGAGGCTCTTAAGCACCTCTTCATTTTCCTGCTCACAGCGGACATAGTTCTCCGCATGTGCGGTAAATTCGTCCGGACTGCTGGATATATGGTAGTTCTCCGCAAATTCCTCGGCAGAGCTTAACTCATCTGCTCCTGTATATTCATTCTTTCTGGTCTGAGAAGTACTGTATTCGTTGACAATATCCTCATCGAGCGGAAGAGAATTCTTGTCCTTTATGCCGTCTGCCATGATGACATTTTCAAGGCTTACGTTCTTCTCTGCATCATCCTTGCCGGAATACTTGCCATAACCGACATTTTCACCCTCCCTGCGGAGTCTCTCCTTCAGAAGATGCTTTTCATTCTTATCATATATCTCGCGGAGAACGTCAAAGATCTGCTTGTTGAAATCCGTGATCCTTCCGGCGAGTTTAACAAATTCACTCTGAACATCATCAGTGATGAATTTATGCCTTATGCCCCATTTGATCGCTGTGATCTCAAATGGAGTAAGCTTCTTCAGCATCATCGGGTTGGTGTTGAAGATCTCACAAAGCTCGAAATAGATGATCGGGCTGTTCTCGCCCTCTTCATACATTTCACAAAGCTCCTTATAAAGAGCTGTACTGTCGTCATTATATTCATTGTCCACAAAAAGCAGCAGCCAGAAATAGAAAAGCTTTGGCTCCTGTGTGCGGAAATTACGTTTAATCATATTCGCCGTCTTCTCGATAGTCTCTTCATCCTTTAAGACCATCGATTTAAGATAGCTGTAATAGCATCTCTGCTGGCTGCTCATCAGATTTCTGTCTACATCAGCCTCTATCCTGAGGAATTCCTGCTCAACCTTGGCAAAATCTCCCGCAAGGATATTCATATGCATCACGCCGAGCCTGTACATATCCTCTTCCGGCTCAAGCTTTCCAAGAGTCTTTAATGCATCTATCGACTGAGATACATAGTCATCAAGCGAAATACGCTCCATTCTGAAATCCAAATAAGCCTGTGTAAGCCTGATATTACTCTGCTTAAACAGGTGGCGCTTGTTTCTGTCGTCCTTATCCGAGAGCTTTCTGACCGGCTTGGTAAGATGGATATCCACCTCCAGCCTCTGGTAGATATTCTCGATGATGAGCTTTCCTCTGTTCTCTCCATCCGGAACATGCTCCGGTGCGATATATACCGGCAGCTTGCAGATATTGCCGGCGAAATCATTTTCTGTAATAGTCTTCTTCGCAGGGATGATGAAATCCACATCACTGCTTATCTCCGAAAATGTATAGCCCCAGGTGTTTTTGTTGACATCAATGGTTATCTGCGACATTTCCGCAGGCATCTCTATATCGATCTCAGCCTTTGATACAGAAAGTGTTACAGTCCTCTTCTTATGGACCATAACAAGAAATTCCTCCATGGCCTGATCGGTAAGACGGCTGGCAAGAAGGCTCTCATACATCTGTCTAAGCTGATTGTCATTATCTATAAATGTTCTTCTGAATTCTCCGGTAGTAAAAAGCTTCGCAGCCTCCGACCAGCTCTTCTCGGCAACGGCTGCAAATTTGAAGAGGTCGTCGATCTTATCATCATAATACTTAACGTACGGCATTACGATGCTTATATCATAAGGGATCCTGAACTCTCCTCCATCGGTAATCACGTTGATGTGTCCCCTGTAGGTCTGTCCGGCCTCAAGACAGGTTGCGTCAAATGAGAATTTTACCTCGAACTTCCTGCTGACGAAGGAATGAGTCTCGAATCTCATAAGATAACGGCTGTCATAAACCATACCCTTGATAGGGACATCATTTTTGCTGTGTACATCGAAGGAACCCTCGTAGGTTGTTCCCGCCTCAATATTTATTTTAAAACTCTGCTCGGAAATTTCGACCTCCGGACGTTCGATCGCAAATTCACCTTTGGCATACTGCTCAACAATAGCTTTCATCTCATATCTCCAGAAGATATACTGTTACTAAAAATTTACACTTATACTTGATATTACTATAATTCTTGTTGTAAAATACTTCTATGAATGTCAAAACGTTGGTACTGCCATTTTAAGACAGATTACCGATAGCTATTATAGCAAATGTATTCAGTGTTTGCAATGCAATCATATTATTCAAAACGAAGTCCAGGAGATGATAACATGGCAAAAGCGACTTTAAGAATCACTCAATATGATACAGTTCATTTTGATACAAATGTCAATCCGCTCGGCATACCGGAAACTGTCAGAACGGCCCTTGCGAATAACATTTCATCAGTATATAACTATCCTGAGTCATACTACAACAATCTGAGGACCGCCATTTCGGAATACACAGGCACGCCGGATGACAGACTCATCCTCGGAAGCGGTTCGGTTGATCTGATAAAGCAGCTCACGGCGCTCATCACACCGAAGAAGGCTCTTGTCATAGTTCCGGGAAGCATGGGCTACGAAAGGGTCCTGAAGGCTTACGGATGCGAGATCGAATATTATCATCTTGACGAGTCCCTCGATTACGAGCTTGACCTTGTGGATTTCCTCGGAAAGCTGGATTCTTCCTTTGACATGCTGATCATCGGCAATCCAAACAATCCGACCTCCAAGAAAATGGAGAGAAGCGAGATTGAAGAGATCGCGAAGGCCTGCGACTCTAAGGGCATCTTCCTTATAGTAGACGAAATGTACATTGAATTTATAGATAATGAAAGCGATTATACCGCCATCCCTCTTACTGAGAAATATCACAAAATGACGGTTCTCCGCAGCGTTACCAAGTTCTTCGCTGTTCCGGGTCTTCGTATGGCATACGCCATAATGAACAATCCAGAGCTTCAGAAGACAGCCCGTATGGCATCAAGCGAGTCTGGTATATCTTCACTTACAGCCATTGCCTGCTCGGTAATGTTCAGAGACAAGAACTATATCGAGGAATCAAAGAGCATGATGCATACAGAACGTTCGCTTGTTTATCTTGCCATGTCTACCTGCAAGACCATCAAGCTGATCCGTCCGGATGCGAACTTCATGCTTATGAAGATCCTGAAGGATGACATCACCGCATCGGATGTATACGAGCACTGCAAGCAGCGCGGCGTCATCATCAGAAAATGCGACGATATCACAGGACTCAGCAACAAATACATCCGCTTCTGCTTCATGAACCCGAAACAGAACGACCTGATGGTTAATACGATACTTGAAATTGTGTAATATAAAAAAATTCCTGTCTGCAGGAAAGCGATAGAATATTTATGATATTTATCGTAAAAAATGATCACGATAAAGAATCAGCCCGAATGAAATTTTTCATCCGGGCTGTTATTTTTATAAAACTGCTACTGTATTTTTTGAAATATTATGATCTGGTCCTTCCGGCAATACTACTTTGTTACCGGTGTGGCAAGAAGATCTGCATACCAGTTAATGATATCCATTCCGTAAAGAACCGCTATAGCAATACCAAGGCAGAGCGATGGTCCGAAAGGCATATGATCCTTTCCGCCCTTCTTCTTTCTGATAAGCACTATCACACCGATAAATCCGCCTATAAAGATTCCAAATATGAATCCTGCCAGTATTATCTTCCATCCAAGAAGAAATCCTGCGGCAAGCATAAGCTTGATATCTCCCCAGCCAAATGCCTCCGGTATGATCGCATCCATGATCATCATTGGAACACTAACACACGCAAGGCCGATGAATCTCTCCGAAAGTAATAGATCATCTGTCACAAAGATAGCTGCGATACCCATGAAAAGTATCAGATAATTAAGATACGGCGGTATTTCCATCGTATCGATATCAATAAATGCTATCATAAAAAGGAGCACAAAAAGCATCATCATCAGGATAAGCTTTCCGCCAATTTCAAATTTATATGCAAGCAGTCCGCCGCCCAGTGCGCCGAAAATGACCGCTGCAAGAATCCTTGCCGGACTTACATGACTTTTCTTAGAAGTGAAGGTAAGCTCCTTTCCGGTATATCCTAAGAATTCCTCAACCGGAGCCTTGATTATCCACAGTGCTCCCTTCTCCTTCATGTCCGCAAAAAGCGCCTTGAAATAAGCTTTAAACCTGTTATCCTCTTCTTTTTGCGGTTTATCCTTCTCATGAGCCTTTTCATACGCCTCATCTCTTGCTGTTATCCATGCGGATATCTTCGCCACTATAAAAACCGACGCCGCAAAAACCACTGCAAGTATAAGTGCGCAGCATATTTCCGTAACTCCCATAAATACCTCTCTAAAGCCACCGAGCTAATGTCCCGGTGGCCTATGATCATACTATATAATACGTCGATCACTTCATTTTCCAGAAATGATCACTCTTCTTCTTTCTTAACAATAGCTATATTCAGCTCATCAAGCTGTGCCTGTGTTACTACACCAGGCGCATCCATCATGATATCCTGAGCATTCTTGTTCATAGGGAATGCAATGATCTCACGGATAGAATCCTCGCCGGCAAGAAGCATTACCATTCTGTCTACGCCAGGAGCGATACCTGCGTGTGGAGGTGCTCCGTATGTAAATGCATTATACATTGCTGGGAACTTGGCCTTAACCTCTTCCTCGCCAAGACGTACCATCTTGAATGCCTCGATCATGATCTCAGGATCATGATTTCTTACAGCGCCTGAAGAAAGCTCGATACCGTTGCATACAAGGTCATACTGGTCAGCCATGATGCTGAGAGGATCAACCTCGCCTGCAGCTGCCTTCGCAAGTATCTCCTTGCCTCCGATAGGCATTGAGAATGGGTTGTGGCAGAACTCGAGAAGTCCTGACTCTTCGCCGATCTCGTACATTGGGAAATCAACTATCCAGCAGAACTCGTATCTTTCCTTGTCCATATGTCCTTCACACTCTGCGCCGAGCATTTTAACTGCAACGCCTGCTACCTTCTGAGCAAGAGTCTTCTTGCCTGCGCCGATAACAACAAGGGTATTCGGAGCAAGTGAAAGCTTCTTTGTTATAGCTTCGGCGATAGCAGGATCAGCATTTACGAATTTTGCGATACCGCCTGCGATAGCGCCATTTTCATCAGACTTAAACCAGTAAGCCTTAGCACCTGCCTGAACCTCGATATTTGCACAGATCGCATCGATCTGCTTTCTTGTAAGCTTGCAGTCAGATACAGGAACAGCCTTTACTACATTTCCCTTAAATGGCTCGAATCCGCAGTCAGCGAGTTCATCTGTTACATCTGTTACTCTGAGGTCTATACGAAGGTCCGGCTTGTCTGTTCCGTACTCATCCATTGCCTGAAGATAAGGGATTCTCTTAAATGGTGATTCTGAAGCAATATTATATTTACCGTATTTTGCAAAAATAGGAGGAAGTACATCCTCGATGATAGCAAATACATCTTCCTTTGATGCAAATGCCATTTCCATATCGAGCTGATAGAATTCTCCCGGTGAACGGTCTCCTCTTGCATCCTCATCTCTGAAGCATGGAGCTATCTGGAAATATCTGTCAAATCCTGCTGTCATCAGGAGCTGCTTAAACTGCTGAGGAGCCTGTGGAAGTGCATAGAACTTGCCCGGATGCTTTCTTGCAGGTACAAGATAGTCTCTTGCGCCCTCCGGAGAAGAAGCTGTAAGGATAGGAGTTGTGATTTCAAGGAAACCATGCTCTATCATTGCAGATCTCAGAGCTGCTACTACATTGCATCTCATTACGATATTCTCTTTAACTGCCGGATTACGAAGATCAAGATAACGATACTTAAGACGGAAGGTCTCATCTGCCTCTCTTGAACGATTTATCTCAAATGGAAGCTCCGAATGATAATTCTTGCCAAGCACCTCGATATCAGTAGGTACTATCTCTATCTCACCTGTAGCAATGTTCTTATTGACATTACTTCTCTCACGAACAATACCGCTTATCTTAAGAGTTGATTCCTTGGTAACAGGCTTGATAAGCTCCATCATATCCTCGGTTTCAATAACTACCTGAACAGTTCCGTAAAAATCACGCATTATCACGAAAGCAAGGTTTCCGCCGACCATTCTGACATTTTCCATCCAGCCGACTATAGTAACCTTCTCGCCTGCATTTTCTTTTCTGAGTTCACCGCATGTGTGCGTTCTTGATTGCATTTTATTATCCTCCATATATTGTAATCGTTACTGACAGGTGCCAGTCGAGACTGGCACCTGTCAGCACGCTCATTCTACTTTATCGACAAATTAAATATCTCTGTCACTGAAATATTCTATAATTTTAGTATAGCCTTCAGCTGTAAGCTGATCCTTTTGGAATTTTTTGTTCTTCTTCATCATTACGATATTGATGCACTCGCCGGCAGCTCTTCTTTCTCGTGCTGTAGCAAGTATCTTTGCCATTTTATCCTTAGGCATATTTTTCTCTATCATAAATGCTGTCTTCTCAGCGCTTCCCGGAACCTTGAAATCACGTTCAAGAAGGAGCATTACTATTCTCTCGAAGCCGATTGAAAAACCGCAGGCAGGTGTAGAGCTTCCTGTGAAACGTCCGATCATTTCATCATAACGTCCGCCGCCTCCGACTGATCCGCCGTACTCGTCCATTGAGATCTCAAAGATTGGACCTGTATAATATGACATTCCTCTTACAAGAGTAGGATCAAATGCCATCTTGAACTCTGCTTCCTTGGCAGCTTCTACATTTTCGATGATAAATGAAAGCCCCTCGGCGATGTCATCCGCAAGACTCTCTCCAAGTGTCTCCTTAAGGAAAGCGATACCTGCAGTATCAGGAGTTACCTTTCTGAAAAGATCCAGATACTTATCAACAACCGCCGCGTCATTTCCGACTGAAATAAGCTCTTCCCTTACACCGTCAAGACCGATCTTGTCCATCTTGTCAAGTGTTATGAAAATGCCATCGTAATCCACCTTATCGTTTTCTGCAAGAGGTGTAAAGCCTGCATAATCCACCATAGCGCGGAGTATTCTTCTGTCATTTATTCTTATTGTGAAATTCTTGAAATCAAGCTTTCCGAGGAGAGTAGAGGTTGCAAGGATAAGCTCTATCTCTGCAATATTTGAAGGCTCACCGAGAATATCTATATCGCACTGCATAAACTGTCTGTAACGACCCTTCTGCGGTTTGTCGGCACGCCATACATTTCCCATCTGAAGTGCCTTGAACGGACTCGGAAGATCATTTGAATTATTTGAATAATATCTTGAAAGAGGGACTGTAAGGTCATATCTGAGTCCTCCGTCTACAAGATCCGCTGCACTCTGCGCCTTATCAAGACGAAGCTTCTCTCCTCTTTTAAGGATCTTGAAGATGAGCTTTTCATTTTCACCGCCCTGCTTAGAGGAAAGGTTTTCGATATGCTCTACGCAAGGTGTCTCAACCGAGGTAAAACCAAACTTTTTGTAGGTTTCCTTGATGAGCCCTATCGCATAATCCCTGATCTCCATCTCCTTTGGAAGTATATCCTTCATGCCGGTAACCGGCTTCTTCTTCATTTCCATTCGTTTCACTCCTTAATTATTTGCTACTGATTCACACGTTCGTTTCCAATGGTTTCGCGCTTTTTATCAAGCATCTCCTCAATACGTCTGATGTAATCATCGACATTCTTACTGTTGGCGATGCGCTCTACATTTCCCTTCTTAGGATTGATGAGCTTTGTTGACGCACCCGCGCCCGCGCCGAATATATCTGTTTTCTCTTCCATAATGAGCATATTGTAGAGGCATTCCGTTCCCGGCTTCGCGTAGCCTACATTTTCAAGGTTGCCCGCAATATTCTTCTGCCTGTACATATAATACGGCTTCATGCCCATATGCTTTGCGTAATCTGCCGCCAAAGCATGCATTTCCTTCGCATCATGATTGATATATTCACGAAACGTATCGTACTCTTCCTTAAGATTTGCCGCACGTTTTACCGCGAGCGAATGCACTGTCAGGCTTTCCGGTCTCAGCCTCTTGATGTAGCCGAGAGTCCTTTCCATATCCTGCAGCTTCTCCATAGGAAGTCCCGCGATTATATCTGTATTTATATTATTGAATCCGGCCTTTCTGGCCATGTCAAAGGCGCCGATAAACTGCTCAGCCGTATGCGCCCTTCCTATTATCTTAAGCGTATTATTATTAATAGTCTGGGCGTTTATGCTGATCCTCGTCACCCCGTGATTCTTCATAATCTGAAGCTTTTCAGGAGTGATGCTGTCCGGCCTTCCCGCCTCAACCGTAAATTCTTTAAGGTAGGAAAGATCAAAATATCTCTTTGCCTCTGTTAGGAAATTGTCAAATGACAGCTCGCCCAGCGAGGTCGGAGTTCCTCCGCCCACATATATCGATACAAGCCTTCTCTCTCTGTTCACGTAAGAAATGAACTGCAGCTCCTTACTCAGCGCGTACAGATAATCCGGAACCTTATATTTGTAAGAGGCTATCGGATAAGCCGCAAATGAACAGTAAAGGCATCTGCTCGGGCAAAATGGTATATCTATATATAATGCATAATCCCTGCAGGTGTCAATGTCCTCATTTTTGAAGATCTCAGTTTCCTTCTTTGCAACAGAAAGTGCAAGATTCGCCTTCTCAGTGGTAGCCGCATATCTTCTCTCGTATTCTGTCACTATATCCTCATCGGAAGCGCCTTCCCTGAGACCGGTCATCGCTATCTTGGTAGGTCTGACACCGGTAAGGCTTCCCCACGGAAGCTCCCTGCCGGTAAATTCCGAAAGTATCTGATAGGAAGCAAGCTTCAGCCTGTTTCTGAAGACCTTTCTGTCCTCGTAAGGTCCGGTCACATACGCCGAAAACTTAACGACCGCCCTCTCCTCTATCTTAAGAAGAGTCCTTTTCTCATCAAAAAGCGCAGTAAAACACAGGGTGCACTCATTATGCAGCTCCCGTCCCACCGTAGCTACCTCGGCAGGCAGGAGAGCCACCAGCTTTTCTTCCGGATAAAATGCCATGAGCATCGCCCTGAGATCATTATTATAAAGTTCGCTGCTCTGTACCAGCAGTATCATTTTTAAGTTCCTCTCTAGAAAAACATATTTTCCTGCTTTTCTCTTCCGACGGTTGTTCTCATATTGTGACCCGGATATACAACAGTTTCATCAGGAAGACTGAAGATTCTGTCTGAAATGCCCTTTAAAAGCGCCTCTCCGTCGCCTGTCGGAAAATCCGAACGGCCTATGCTTCCGCAGAAGAGAGTGTCTCCGTCAAATATCATTTTATTTTCTTCAAAATAGTAGCACATGCCGCCCTTGGTGTGTCCCGGAACCTCTATACATTTTACTGTTGTTCCGAGAAGCGAAAGCTCCTCATTATCTGACACAAGTACGTCTGCCTTTATGGATATCGGCTCATCGCCGAACATAAGTGAAAGGTTTGCGGCCGGAGTTCTGAGGATGTCCTCATCATTTTTACCTATTACAACAGGTACGTCCGGATACTTCTCCTTCAGCCCCTTCACGCCCTCGACATGGTCGAAATGTCCGTGAGTGAGCAGTATCTTTACAAGCTTGTAATTCTGATTGCTGATCATTCCGATAAGGAAGTCTGCATTTGCAGCAGGGTCTATAATGACCGCTTCCCTCGTATTTGTATTTACTACCGTATAGCAGTTGGTGCCAAGTGCTCCCAAAACATTTGTTACAACGATCAAATTCTGCATATTTAACCTCTGGTCCTTTCGATATCGATAACGCCGTCCACAAGTCTGATCTTGGCGGTTATCTTTGACAGCTGTTCTGTTGATTTAATTCCGAACTGCATGGTTATTGTTGCCTTGCCCTGTTTATTTATACGCACATTCATTCCCTTGAGGTTGATCTTCGCCTCATTGAATATCTTGGAAATATCGAATACAATGCCCTGTCTGTTTACCGTGTAAATGTTTATCTCTGTGGTAAACTCCTGCTCCTCGCCATTTTCATTCGTATCTATCCATTCCGCATCAATGAGCCTTGTTCTCTCGCCCTCTTCCATGCAGAGTACGTTGATACAGTCGGTTCTGTGGATGGAAACGCCTCGTCCTCTTGTGATGAAGCCTACTATCTCATCGCCCGGAACCGGCGAACAGCATTTTGAAAATCTTACCGCAACATCATCGATACCCTTAACCTGGATGCTTCCCTTAGGTATCTCAAAATGTCTTTCCTCGCGTTTAAGCTCTGACAGAACCTCTTCGTCTGTTTTATGTGCTTCCTTCTCCTTGGCAAGCTCCTCAAGAAGACGGTTGACAACCTGCCCTTCCTTGATGCCGCCGTGACCTATTGCAGCCATGAGGGAATCCCAGTCAGGGAAATTGTATTTCTTAAGTATCTTCTCCTGATAATCCGCACGGAGTATCTCAGAGAGATCGATATTCTTGCTCCTGCAGTAATCCTCGATCGCGCTCTTGCCTTTAACGATATTATCGGCCTTATGCTCCTGTCTGAACCACTGATTGATCTTGGTCTTAGCCTGAGAGCTCTTGACGATGTTCAGCCAGTCCAGACTCGGACCTCTTGAGTTCTGCGAGGTGATTACCTCCACACGGTCGCCGCTCTTCAGCTTATATTCGATAGGCACCTGTCTTCCGTTTACTCTTGCACCGACCATTCTGTTTCCTACAGCTGTATGGACAGCGTAAGCAAAATCAATAGGCGTTGAGCCGGTCGGAAGAGTCTTGACGTCACCGTCAGGGGTAAAGCAGTAAACCTGATCCTGGAAAAGATCCAGATCGGTCTTAACTGTGTTCATGAATTCCCTGTTATCGGCGGTATCATTCTGCCACTCGAGGATCTCACGAAGCCAGTTCAGCTTCTCTTCTTCTTTGTTTACATTTGTGCTGCCGCTCTCCTTATATTTCCAGTGTGCGGCGATACCGTATTCAGCCGTTCTGTGCATTTCGTAGGTTCTGATCTGAATCTCGAACGGCCTTCCGCCATGACCTATAAGTGTGGTATGAAGAGACTGGTACATGTTCGCCTTCGGCATGGCTATATAATCCTTGAAACGTCCAGGGATCGGCTTATACTTCTCGTGAATGATACCGAGAGCCGCATAGCAGTCTCTGACAGTATCCACCTTGATCCTGAGGGCAAAGATATCATATATCTGATCCAGAGTCTTGTCCTGAGTCTTCATCTTCTTGTAAATGCTGAAAAGATGCTTAACTCTTCCGTCGATCTCTGCCTTTATGCCCGCTTCCTTGATATATTCACGGACCTCATTTACCATTTCATTTATGAATTCTTCTCTTTCCGAAAGTCTCTCATTGATCTTCGTTCTGAGGTCGTTATAAACCTCCGGATAGAGATACTGCATGGACAGATCGTCGAGCTCTATCTTGATCTTGCTGATACCGAGTCTGTGTGCAATAGGCGCATAAATGTCCATCGTCTCTCTCGCCTTCTCAATCTGCTTCTCATGAGACTGATACTGGAGAGTTCTGAGGTTATGCAGTCTGTCCGCAAGCTTAATGATGATAACACGGATATCCTTTGCCATGGCAAGGAACATTTTTCTGAGGTTTTCAGCCTGAAGCTCGATCTTGTCCTGCGAAAGATTCAGCTTTGTCAGCTTTGTAACGCCGTCGACCAGAAGAGCGATCTCCTCTGAAAACTCTATGGCAAGTTGCTCTTTGGTAACCTCTGTATCCTCAACTATATCATGCAGGAGTCCTGCTGCTATCGTTTCCTTATCCATTTCGAGCTCTGCAAGGATGATTCCCACGCAGATAGGATGGATGATGTAAGGCTCGCCCGACTTACGCTTCTGACCCTTATGAGCCTCATCCGCAAGCCTGTACGCCTTCTCGATCAGGGAAAAATCCTCTGAAGGATGGTAAAGCTTGATCTTGGCGATAAGCTCCTTATATAACTCCTCCGGAGGAGTAAAATCGGCAGGAGTATCCAGATCGCTTGCCTGTAATTTACCATGAACATCATATATGATACTGATCGGCTTCGGCTCCTCAGCCTCAACCTTAACCTTATCGTTTTCTGACATTTTCCTGCCCTCCTTCTTCTTTACTGACCAATTTATAAACTATTATTCTGCATCAATTATTACTTTTACTCAGCTGCTGCTCCTGCAGCGCCGGCCGCATCATCACAGCTGTTCTCAGTACATATTCTCAACTGCTCCTGCAGCACTGTGCCGCATCATCACAGCTTTTAATTATTCACCTTCATATTTTACAACTGAAGCAACGTCGTAACCCTTAAGGTTCTCGCGGCCCTTGAGGTCTACAAGCTCGATGAGGAAGATCATCTTAACAACCTCTCCGCCGAGACGTTCAACAAGCTTTGCTGCTGCCCCGACTGTACCGCCTGTAGCGATAAGGTCATCGATTATAACCACCTTATCTCCCGGCTTTACAGCGTCCTTATGAAGCTCTATGGTTGCTGAACCGTATTCAAGATCATAAGACTCTTCAACTGTCTCTCTCGGAAGCTTACCCTTCTTCCTTACAAGGGCAAACGGCTTATTGTTCTTATATGCGATCGGAGCGCCGAAGAGGAAGCCTCTTGACTCAACTCCTGCTATAACGTCATAGTCAACATCACTGAGAAGCTTGTCCAATTCATCTATAGAAAGCTTGAAGCCCTCTGCATCATCAAGAACTGAAGTTACATCTCTGAAAAGTATTCCCGGCTTCGGAAAGTCAGGTATGGTCTTAATGTAATCTGCTACAGTTTTCATATTCTCCTCCTGTTCTGTCGCCGGCGCCTTCTGATAGGCCGGTCAAAATGCTCTATGTTAATCCGTTCTATTATAAAATATTACTCACATTTCTGGACGCTGTCGATCATAAACTGGACTGACTTCTCGCCCATATATTCATTTATCTCAGGGTGATATGCAATATTAAGTACAACGCTGTTTGCTGCACCACTTAATATTTTATCATATTCAGGCTCTCCAAACCACCCTTTTATATCATTTAAGACGCCATTTACATCAAATGTCAGCATCCGGTACCTTGCGCCGTTTCTATCCTCGGTAAAAAGCCAGAGACAATTTCTGTTCTTTCCCTTGATCTCTGCCCTCGTGACGCGGAGTCCCGCATCCGCAAAAACCGGCGATTCATTTCCCTCGCCGCACGGTTCAAGACTCTCAAGCTGCTCTACATTCTGCAGATTGAAGTATGACATCGGAACCTTTGCGTCTATTATATACTTCGGTACAAGATCCTCCTCGGCAATATCAGCATTTTCATTTATGGCGATCCTGAACATTTCCAGATTCTCCTTCAAAATGCTGAGTCCCGCGGCCTTCTTGTGACCGCCGGATTTTACAAGAAGCGAGCTCAGCTTCTCAAGCTCTGCAGCAAGATTATAGCCGTCAATTCCTCTTGCGGAGCCCTTGTATATCTTATCGTCCGTTGTAGAATCCGTGAAGACTATGGCCGGACGGTAATATTTCTCCTTAAGCTTAGCGGCTACGATACCGGCAAGACTTTCATGAAGTCCCGGAATGTAAACGACGATGACCTTCTCTTCCTCGAATCCGTCGCCCGCCTCAAGCATTTCAATGGCATTTTTCATGCCCTCCTCGCATACGCCCTTGCGGCTTTCATTCAGCTCTACAAGGTGTAACGCTATCTTCATGGCTTCATCCATATCCTCAGAAAGGAAAAGCTCAACCGACTGTTCTGCCGATTCAAGCCTGCCTGCAGAATTGATGCATGGGCCTATGATAAATCCGAGATTTGAACAGCTAACCTTCTTGCCCTCTCTTCCGGTTGCCCGAAGCAGCGCCTGAAGGCCTATATTTTTAGTTTCCGGAAGCAGCCTCATAGCTTCCTTCACATATATCCTGCTCTCATCCTGAAGCTTCATGACATCGCAGACTGTTGCAATACCCACAAATGGAATATACAGCTCTTCATCCAGAACAAGCCCGAGCTTTCTGTAAAGAAGCTTGATAAACTTAAATGCGATGGTCGCTCCGCAGATATCCATGTAAGGATATTCCGAGATCTCCAGCTTCTGGTCGATCACCACATCAGCCATGACTCTTCTTTCCTTCGGCTCATGATGATCAGTGACAATGACTGTCATTCCGAGCTTCTTCGCCTCCTCGACCGCATCAAATGCAGCTATTCCGTTATCGCAGGTAATTATGGTGTCGACGCCGTCATCAAATGCTTCTTTGATAAGCCTTACATTCATGCCATAGCCGTCAATGATACGGTGTGGTATCCTGTAGTTCACGTCAGCTCCTGCAGCACTAAGTCCTTTTGTCAGGATAAATGCCGCCGTCACGCCGTCCACGTCATAATCGCCTATTACGCGGATCTTCTTACCCTCACGGAGCTTTGAAAGCATCAGATCTGTTCCTTCATCCATTCCACAGAGAAGGAGCGGATCATGGCAGCTTGAAACTGTTCCGTTAAGGAACATATCGAAGTCCTCGTCCGTTTCGATGTCCCTGTTTCTGATAACCTTCGCCACCAGCGGGTCGATATTGTATTTCTTTGTTATTCTGTCATAGTCAAGATTTCTGTTACGTAATATCCATTTAGGATGCATCATAACCTCCGGCAAACACGTAAGTAATTCGTGTGATTTTCTACAAACACTTTACTTCAGACACGAAAATCCTCCGTGCAGTTTTGCTTTTGTATTTAATAACCCTCCGACGGTATGGGCCGGAGGGTTTATCAAAGTCACAATTCTTTGAAATTATTACTTCTTATTCTTTTTCTTCTCGCCCTTGGCAAGGATAGCTTCAACTTCAGCCTTTCTCAGACTTCTCTTCTTAAATGCAAGCCAGAGTGGACCTGTGATGAAGATTGATGAGTAAGTACCGCAGAGGATACCTACCATAAGAGTAAGTGTAAAGTCCTTGATCGCAGCAACGCCCATGATGTAAAGAATAAGAACCGTCACGAATGTTGTCAGCGATGAATAGATATTTCTTGAAAGTGTCTGTGTGATACTTGTATTTACGATCTTCTCGTAACCATCTGATTCCGGACTCATAACCTTTAAGTTCTCACGGATTCTGTCGAAGATAACGATGGTTGCGTTGATTGAGTAACCAAGTATTGTAAGCATACATGCGATAAATGTACTTCCCACTGAAAGGTATGCAACGGAATAAACCATGAATACGATCATTACGTCGTGGATAAGTGCAATAACCGCACTGATACCGAACTTAGTATCAGAGAATCTGAATGCGATATAGATAAGCATAAGGATTGAAGCGATAACAACTGCAAGGATAGCGTCCTTCTGCATTTCCTTACTGATTGTGCTGCTTATGTTCTCAGCTTCGATATCCTCACTGTTAACTCCAAACTTCTCCTGGATAGCCTTTGAAACTGCAGCTCTCTTCTCTTCTGAAAGCTCTGCTGTCTTAAATACTATCTGGTTGTTCTCATCAACTATCTGGATCTGGATAGATCCCTCAGATACGCCTGCTGCCTCAGCTACTACAGGACGTACTTCCTTCTCTGCCTCTTCAAGAGTATAGCTCTTGTCAAATGCAACAGTTGTAGATGTACCGCCTGAGAACTCAAGGCTGAAGTTCATAGCCTTTCCTCTTCCGCCGATTCCAAGGTTTACGAAAAGGAATGCGATACCAAGAACGACAAGGAGTACAGAGATTGCTCCTGTAATCTTAAAGTACTTAGAGAACTGCTTAACCTCTACCTTCTTAGCTCTGCCGTAAAGCTTCTCACTTGTTACACCGAGAGTTGTAAATACATACAGAAGGAATCTTGTAATAAAGAGTGATGTAACCATTGAAAGCACGATACCAAGAATAAGTGTTCTTGCAAAGCCCTTTACTGTACCTGAACCCATGTAAAGCAGTACGATACCTGCAATGATTGTTGTTACGTTACCGTCCACGATAGCAGATGTAGCCTTTGCGAAACCTGCCTGAACTGCACCCTTAACGCCCTTGCCTGCTGCGATCTCTTCCTTGATACGGGTGAAAATGATGACATTTGCATCAACCGCCATACCTATTGAAAGGATGATACCTGCAAGACCAGGAAGTGTAAGTGTTATATGTAATGTCTGTAAGAAGAAAAGCTCAAGTATAATGTAAGTACAGAGTGCAAGTGATGCAAGGAATCCAGGGAATCTGAATACCACGATCATGATGAGGAAGATAATGCAGATTCCGATGAGACCCGCGATAAGCGAGGTATCTACTGCATCATTTCCGAGCTTGGCACCAACTATCTGTGAACGAAGCTCGGAAAGAGTAAGCGGAAGGGCACCGATCTTGATGGTGCTTGCAAGCTGCTTAGCCTCTTCGATACTTGCCTGTCCCTCGATAACTGCGGAACCACCTGTGATAGCTGACTTAACTGTCGGCATACTTACTATCTGATTATCGTATACGATGTAAACGATCTTTCCAACATTTGCTGCTGTTACATCTGCGAACTTCTGAGTTCCTTCATCTGTAAATGTAAGCTGAACAACATAATCGTCGCCTGTTGTTCCGCTCTGTATAGCTGCATTTGCGTCCTTGATATCAGCACCTGTAAGGGCTGCTGTATACTCAGTACCTGTGAAGAACTTCGTGATATTCTCTTCATCGAAGAAAAGAAGCTCACCCGGTCTTCCAAGGTCATCTAAGATCGCATTTGGATCATACTTACTTGTATCTACAGGAATTTCAACTGTAATACGGTCACTACCCTCTTTATAAACCTCTCCGTCAGGGCTGTAGGTATCAACTCTTCGCTGAAGCTTGTCGATGGTTGCATCGATCTCTTCAGATGATGGATTACTTTCCTGAATCTGATAGGTTACACTGACTCCGCCCTTAAGATCAAGGCCGAGTGCAATATCCTTTGCGCGTCCGATCTGGGCTGCGTCCGTTGTTGATGCGGTATCCGCCTCTGTTCCGTTCTTCTCCTTACCGAGTCCGAACAGTACGGCATATACGCCGCCTGCTACGGCAAGCAGGAAAAGAATGAAAAGGATAACCGCTTTCCTTTTTGCTTTCTTCATTTCTTTCTCCTCTTATCTCTCATTTTTATAAATGACGGCGGCTCTCACACCACCATATAAATACTTTTTTATCTCATGCTGTAGGTATAGCTTTCCGGATCCGGACAGTTAACGCCTGAGTCACAGCTTTCTTCTCTGTCACAGTCCTCCGGCTGTCCTGCCGAAGCATTGTTTCTGCCCTTCGCAGCATCTATATCCGCTATGGCTGCCTTCATCATAAGAGCACATTCAATCCTCTTCTGTTCAAGCTTGCAGCCGATATCGTATGCATCATTAAGCTTTCCGTGGAACTGATATGAGTTCGCTGCGCAGCCGCCGCTGCAGTAGAACCTTGCGAAGCAGTCCCTGCATTTATCCTTCGCATAGACGTTGCAGAGCTTAAACTCATCGACTATATCCGTTCTCTTTATGCCTTCAAATACATTTCCAAGGATAAAATCTGTATTTCCGACGAACTGATGGCAAGGATACAGGTCACCCTTCGGTGTTACTGCAAGGTATTCCGTTCCTGAGCCGCAGCCCGAAAGTCTCTTATATACGCACGGTCCGCCTTCAAGATCGATCATGAAATGGAAGAAGTTGACATTTCTTCCTTCCTCATATCTCTTAAGGAGCTCCTTAGCAAGCATATCGTACTGTTCACAGATCTTTGGAACGTCTTCCTCGGTTATCGCATAATCCTCTTCAGGAGGAGCTACAACCGGCTCCATAGAAACCTCGTCGAAGCCTTCGTCGATAAGATTTATAACATCCTGACAGAAGTCCGTATTAAAATGAGTAAATGTTCCTCTCACATAATACTGGCCTTTTCTCTTCTCCCTGAACTTCTTATATTTAGGAAGAATGATGTCGTAGCTGCCCTTGCCATTTCTGGTAGGACGCATATTGTCATGTACTGTTCTTCTTCCGTCAATACTGAGAACCACATTTACCAGCTCTTTGTTGGCAAATTCCAAAACGTCGTCATTCAGGAGAACACCATTCGTGGTAAGCGTGAATCTGAAAAGCTTGCCCGTCTCCTTCTCTCTCTTTCGGCCGTATTCAACCAGCTGCTTAACAACCTTGTAATTCATGAGAGGCTCGCCGCCGAAGAAATCAACCTCAAGGTTCTTTCTGTTGCCGGAATTCTCGATCAAAAAGTCAAGAGCCTTCTTACCGACCTCGAGACTCATTATCTCCTTAGGCCCGTTATATTCGCCCTGTCCTGCGAAACAGTATTTGCACGCCAGATTGCAGTCATGTGAAACATTCAGGCAGAGTGCCTTGACTACAGTCTGTCTCTTTTTGAAATCTATTATTAAGTTTTTATATCCATCCTCGGTAAAGAGCTGTCCGCTGTCAGCAAGTGACTTCACCGCCTCATAGGCGTCCGCAATCTGTTCTTCTCTGGAGAGTGATGAGGATTCGTCAAATGAATACTCCCTGCCGTTCGATGCTATCGCTGAAACGACCTCTTCCTTAGCTCTTCCCTGGAAAATTTCTATAATATCATAAACCAGATCATCTACCACATGCACCGATCCGCTGCAAACGTCCAGTACCATGTTGTAGCCGTTATTCTTAAACTGGTGAACCATAAATACTCCCTACTAATTACTTAAAGAGGACTATCCGGAGGATGGCCCTCTTTAAAGTAAGATTCTGCACTACTATTAGTTGTTCTCGCAGTGCTGATTACCTACTGTGCAGGAGGTCTTGCAAGCTGACTGGCATGATGTCTGGCACTCGCCGCATCCACCCTTTGCAACAGTGTTGTTGAGTGTCTTTGTTGTTAAAGTTTTGATTCTTTCCATAACTCTATGCTCCTTATTAATTTTTTACATACTATTTTTAAACATACACTTGCTGATTATAACACAAAGAAATCAGTAAATAAAGAGCTTTTTTTCAGAAATAACGGCATAAATACTGACAATTTGGACAAAAAATACGGGCTGCACATAAAGTGCAGCCCGTAAGGACATTTAAATTACTGATTCTCTTTTCTCTTCTTTCCGAGAACTACGAATCCTGCGCCTCCGAGGATTATCACGCCTGCTGCTATAGCAAGTATGATCCAGAGGAGATTGCCTGACTTACCGTATTCAAAGCTTATTGTCTGTGCAGATTCATTTCCTGCATCATCAACAGCCTTAATGGCAAGATCGTAATCACCCTTCTCGCTAACCTCGAAGCTTGCTGTATTTCCTTCGATATTTATAGCTGTTCCGTTAAGTGTTACAGACTGAAGTGTATCTTCCTCAAGCTGAAGAGCTACAGTAACTGTAGTAGGCTTCTTAAGGTTATTTCCACTCTCAACGCCTGTTACGATGATAACAGGTGCTGCTGTATCAAGTCTGAAATAGAAGCTTCTCTCGCTCTTGTTACCGATCTCATCCTCAGCTGTAACCTTTAACTCATGGAAGCCATCCTCTACCTTTGAAAGTCCATCGTAAAGAACATCATCCATGTAAAGCTGATAGGTTACTGTTGTAAGATCAACAACGATCTCGTCATCATCATAATCAAAGTCGAAGCTGTTAAATATCGGAAGAAGCTTCTTGGCACCAGGAGTATTTGAATTAATAGCTTCTGAATATGCCTGATACTCTTCCTCATTTGCCAGATCCTCAAGATCCTTGATGAGCGGTTTCGTCTTGTCTATAGTAAACTGTACATGCTGAACGGTTTCATTTCCGGCCTTATCCTTAGAGATAACGCGGATATCATAGACACCGTCTTCCTTAAACACCTGCTCGAAGTATGCTGAAGAGCTGCTTGTAAGTACTGAGTAATCCTCAAAGTCGATCGGAACACCTTCCGGATGCTCAAGAGTCTTAACTGTTCCCTCGAACTTTACTACGTTTCCTGTGAAGAATGTCTCTTCGATCTTTACTCCAAGTGTAACATCCTGATCTGTAAGGTACTTGTCAACACCTGTAAGTACAACAAGCGGTGCATTCTTATCAAGAAGGAATACAAATGACTCATCTGCCTTGTTTCCTGTCTTATCCTCAGCTGTAAACTCGAATCTGTACTGTCCGTCCTCAGAGAATACCTCTGTCATAGTATCATTTGCTGTCTTTGCATCAAATTCAACTGTCTTGTAAAGTGTCTCTGAAGAACCGTCAACCTTCTTGTAGATATTAATAACTGCTGAGATCATATCCCAGTAGAAGGCTTCTTCCATACCGTAGGTTACTGTTACATCATCTGCGGCTGTAGCACCCTTCTCAATACCTGTGATTGTAAGCACCGGTGCTGTCTTATCAACACGGAATGAAAGCTTAAGCTCGCTGCTTTCATTTCCGGCCTTATCAATAGCCTTATATGTGATCTCATAATCAGCCTCTACGCTGTAGCTTTCGCTTCCTTCAAGATCACCTGTTACTGTTGTTACCTCTGCTGATGCAGAAGGACGTGTCATGGATACTGTTCTTGTAACATCATCACTGTCCTTATTTGTATCTGATATTCCAAGAGTAACAGCTGCATCCTCAGGAAGGTATCTGTCGGTAATATCACTTGAACTATTGAGTGTAGCATAAAGATCAGGTGCTATTGTATCGATCTCAAATGTTACGCCCTTGGTTGAAGTATGGCCGGCCTTATCTGTTACAGTAACTTCGATCTCATGAACACCTTCAGAAGATCTTGTGAAGTTTCTTACAACCCATTCGCCGCCTCCAACCTGTGTAAATGAAGGAGTAACCGAGCTGCCGTTATCTGTTACAACGATGCTGTCTACATTGTATTCAAATACTTTGATATCCATTGATACACTGCCTGCATAATACTGTCCGTATGTATAGGCTGTGTTGAAGTGGCCTGCAGTATTTGAATATTCATTATGATACTTGTCCATCTTAGCAGGAGCATCAGTCGTGATAATGATATCAGACTGTGGTCCGTTTGTATCGATGGTAAATCCGATAGTTACTGATGACTCATTTCCGGCTCTGTCGACTGCCTTATATGTGAAGGTGTAGAATGCATCGTACTTGAATACCTCTACTGTTTCTTCGATATAACCGGCATCCTCGAGTACATTTGAACCATCAGATAACTCGATCTTGTAGGTTCTGTAAAGGTCATCGGTATCCTTGTTGTCATCTTCAACCGTGATGCCTACAACAGCATCAGGTCCTCTGAATGAATTGCTTTCAGTGTAAGGCTTTGAATCAAGTGTTGGCTTAAGTTCCGGAACCTTTGTATCGATTGTAAATGATAACTCACTGCTCTTTCCGGCATTTCCTGCATTATCGTTTGACGAAGCAGCGATCTTATGCTGTCCGTCACCGGTAATGGTGATCTCTGCGGTATATTCTCCGTTTCCATTGTCAGAGAAGCTTGCATCAACCGGATTACCATTATCTGTAACACTGAAGTTTGCCGGATCATAATCAAATACTGTTACAAGGATATTTACATTCTCTTTATAGTACTGACCGTATGTATATCCATTCTTGGCTGCTGTGAAGTGTCCTTCAACAAGCGGCTTATAGTTATTGCTGTACTTACTCATTTTAGCCGGTGCTGCGTTCTTGATCTTAAGATCAAGCTCAGGATCGGTTGTATCAATGATAAAGCTTGCTTTTTCTGTTACTGTCTTATTTCCTGCCTTGTCGATGGCTGTGATATATACCTCATACTTACCATCGCCTTCGCCCTTGGCGCTGTCAGGGAATATTCTGCTTGCATTGTTGTAAAGCTCTTCTGTCTTGGAAGCACCTGCTGTTCCTCCTGCAGGAGTATAAACATATGTAAGCTTAACATCTGTAAGATCTTCATAGCTGTCCTTAAGCTCGTAGCTTACCTTGCCCTGTCCGTCTATACGGAGATCCTTCTCGAAATCCTTCTTTCCATTAAGAAGAAGTGTAAGTTCAGGATCAGTGTTATCGATGATGAAGTCTACACCATTTGAATCACCCTTGTTTCCTGTTCTGTCGACAGCGGAAACTGTGATATGATGCTTTCCTTCACCTGATATCTCAACTGTACAGGTGTAAACGCCGTTCTTCTTCTCCTTGAAGACTGCCTTTGACGCTTCGATCTTAGTCTTATTGTCATAAACTGTGAAAGGTTCTGCAGCAAGATCTGCATCGCTCTCGAAGATGTTTATGGTTACCTTAACTGTCTCACTGTTGTAATACTCACCATACTTGAAGGTTCTGCTGAAATGATCACTGTTATGAGTATATTCCTTAGGGAACTTATCCATCTTAGGACTATCTCCGGTCACCTTCTCAATCTCAATCTCTGGTGAAGTCGTATCAATGATAAATGCTGTATAGCTTGTAGTTGTATTACCGGCAAGGTCTGTAGCCTTAACGGTGATCACATATTTACCATCCTTGGTAAATGTCCTGCTTGTTTCAGCATTTTTACCGAAATCAACATTCTTCTCGCTTTCGCTTGTTCCGTCGAAGCCGGTATATTCATAGCTGAGAAGAACATCTGTAGAATCGTTTGTCGCATCCTTAAGTGTATAGCTTATTACTGCATCCTCGTTTAATCTGTAAAGTGCTGCATCGTTTGTCTTCTCAGGTGCAGCTGCTCCGTTAAGGAGAAGCTTAAGCACAGGCTCATCCTTATCGATCCAGAATTCCTCTGTAGCATTACATTTATGTCCTGCCTTATCCTTGGCAGTTACTGTGATCTTATAATGTCCCTGCTCTGAAAATGAAGTCTTTGCTATGTACTTACCATCTGCTGAAACACTTGTAAGCTCCGGATTAAAGCTGAGAGCCTTCTGTTTCTTCTCAGAACCAACTATCTCATAGCTGAGCTCGCAGCTTTCAGGATAGAAGTCTGTCAGTGTGATCGTAATACCAACATTTGATGTAAAGTACTTCGATGTCTTAGGAGATTCACCTGTAAGCTTAAGACCGAGGTCAGGCTTGCTCTTATCAATAATGAATCTCACGTAATCTGTTGTAGCCTTATTTCCGGCCATATCTCTTGTGGTAATCTGAATCTCATACTTACCTTCGTCAGAGAATGTCTTGGTTCCGCCATTTTTAAGCGATTCTGTATCAGTATCTGAAGAACTGATAGATGTCTTGCCAGGCGCAGTCTTAACGATCTTAGCCTCAACATCTGCTTCATCAAGATATGGAGATACCTCACTCTGAATACATCCTAATTCAACATCGCCATCAAAAATGATGCAGTTTGTTGCTTCATCTGTATCATAAGTTGAAGAATCGTTGCCATTAAGTGTTATTGTTGCTTTATTTGATGTTTTATCAATATAAAATGCAAGTCTCTGATTTGGATCTGTCTTTGATGCATTTCCTGATTCATCAGTTGCACTTATCTTGATTACATGATAACCGGCAGCAGAGAATTCCTTTGTTATAGTATATCCGTCTGTTGTCTTGGTCCAGTTCCATGGATCCTCAGCATTACCTGTAAGAACATTTCCATCACCATCGGTTACTATAATATTCTCCGGCTTTACATTATCATCCTTAACAGTAAATGTAAGCTTAACAGGTCCCTGAGTGAATCTGTAGTAATCATAATTACCGGCTGCATCATCAGGATCAACATAGGTTGCAACAGCCTTGTCGCCTGTGATCGTTCCTGTAGTCTTTGGTGCAGTATTGATACCTGATACAACTGTGATTCCTGCTTCAGGTGTTCTGCTGTCGATCACTATAGAAAGCATACGCTTTGCGCTTTCATTTCCGGCCTTATCAAATACCTGAGCTGAAAGAGTATAAACGCCATCGTTAAGTTTTGTTCCGTCAAATTCACCATTTGCGATATCACTTATATTAATCTCTTCTCCACTGTTCTTATCAACGTGGTTAAGTAATGATCCACCCTTAGAGAGTCTGTAAGTGATATGGTCTACAGCGATATTATCACTGCCCTTTGCAGCTACAGTGAAATCGCCTGTCTTGTATACTGTTGTAACAGTATTATCAATGACTGTTCCGTCAACCAGGAGATAATTCTCTGTTATCGCTGATTCTCCGGATTTGTTATAACCTACAACAGGAATTGTATTATCAACATAAAACTGTCCTGTAAGTGACTTCTTGTTGCCGATCTTATCCTTTACCTCAAAGCTTACTGATGTACCGGCTGTAGATGTAGATTCTGCTACCTTATAGATATACTGTCCGCTTGCAGTATCTGCAGAAATCTGTTCCATTCCTGTTACTGCAACCGTAGTATAATCAACGCCTGTATCGTTAGTATTCTTGTTATCGGATATACCGCTTATGATAACGTAAACGCTCTTATGCCAATCAACTACACCGGAGGTAACCTCATCACCATTTCCGTCTTCAGCAGTATTTCCGGTAAGTGCAGCATCCGGTGCTGTAATATCAACATAATATATCTTTGACTCACCTGATGATACATATCCGTTCTTGTTCTCTGATTCTACTGATAATTTATAAGTAGTCTCACTGATATTTACAGCCGCTGATTCATATATATATGTATAAATGCCACTTGCATATGTAGTCTTTGTATCGTCGCGTGTAAGGGTAACAGCATTTCCGTCTTTATCCTCTGCAGTTACCTTATCAGCGTCAATCTCAACTTCAGACTCAACCTTAACTGTATACTTTAACTGAACTGTATTATATGTCTCATCTGTAACATCTAAGTAGTCCTTGTTCTCAACAGGAGTAACAGTATCAATAGCCGGTGTGATAGTAATAGTAGCAGGCTCTTTATAGACCTTTACATTACCACTCTTAGGTGTACTTTCATTTCCGGCCTTATCAACCGCATTGATCTCCCAATCCGGAGATACAGTTCCTTCATATAATGATGAAATATCAGCTGCAGGAACGGTTGCCTCGTATACATCACCGTTAAGTACAGCAGCATAGTCAATTCCATTAAATGTGAGTGTTGCTGTATCAACTCCGCTTCCTGCCTCTGTGATCGGGAAGCTTACAAGGATATCCTTCTGGCTGGTAATCTTATCATTTCCGCTTGCTATATCAAGAGCTGTACCATTCTGGCTGAAGGTTGCAGCTCCTATCACAGGAGCAGTCTTGTCATAGAATACCTTAAATGCAGCTGCCTTTGTATCAGCAGTCTCATTATGATCATTCTTCGCAGCAATATAAAGAACATTCAGTCCCTCTGTGATTTCACCATCAGCAAGAGTTTCACTGACAGTTACAGAAGCTGCTGTTTCTTCTATAGTAAAGGCATGAACAGCTGAATCACTCTCTGTACCGACATTCATTAATGTAACTTCATTTACCTTTACTTCGCCCTGAGCATCTGCCTTCGCACTGATCTCAGGCAGCTCTTTTGTATAAAGCGGTTCTGTTGCATAGCTTGATGCATCCGTATTATTTACCTTTACATCAGATATAGCTACGGAAATATCAATATATGATACAGTAAGACTTAACGAATCAGTAAGTGTTGAATCACTGTTCTCAAATGTCATGACATCAGTGTAAGCCACACCTGTCTGTCCGTTATTTGTATCCTTATCTGCATCTATAGTAAAATCCATAGGTGTATCAGCTAATAAGATGGTATCACCACCGTTAAAGCCGACATTTCCTGCTTCATCAAGTGTAACACTGATAACTATATCTTCTGAAGGATCAACGCCTTCGAGTGTAACATTCTTAGGTGAAGCAAGAAGCTCTGAAGCATCAAGTGTTTTTGTAACACTTCCTGCAGTTACAGTAAGTGCTTTGATGAATGAGAAGTTTACTTCTTTCTTAATACCTGTTTCTGTGAAATATAAAGGAGTCTTTCCTGTTTCCTCGTCGCCCTCTTCTATTTCAGTAACATATCTTCTCATTATCCAATATGTTCCATCAGCTGTTACCTCTGCAACAGCATCCTCCGGAGCATCATACCACGGAGTATTTGTATATCTGTTTGTAGCCTGAAACTCTTCCCATGAATTCTCAGGTTTTGATGTAGATCTTACTCCATAAGAGAATTTTCCATAATAAAACTGTCCTGCATCAATATCATCTACCCAATTATCAGGGGTTTCATCATTGATAGTAACAGTTCTTGTAGCCTGATCAACTGTAGCACCAAAGGTATAAGATGTATACTGATAGCTAAGCTCTATCAGATCTAATGAAATAACTGCATTAATGTCAGTATCATTTTCTACCAGAGTCTTAAACTCTTCATCAGTACAGTTACTTTCATCCAGATATGCAGCAGTACCATTCAAGGTAAGTTTTCTGGTTGTTTCAGACGCAAGAAGCGTTCCGTCCCAGGAAAGAGTATAATCACGGCTTATAATAATGTAGGACTCTGTTCCATCCGGAAGAGTATCTAGTACACTTATTCCGCCTGCTCCATTACTTACGCAGTACTTTGTCTGTGTTTCTGAAAAAGCACTCACATCCGGCAGAGTAAAACCGATGTTCTCTGCGGCAGAGTAAACAGTATAATTCCTGCAGGTTGCTGTTCCGTTCTCTAAAGCGTCATTTGCAGCCTCTTCAATGATACCGGAGGTTTCCAGCTTTGTTGTAAGATAATTTAAATCACTATATACACCGGCGGTATCACCCTCGCCGGCCTTTACAGTACTGCTATTACTGTTTACGCGGACTACGGTAATCACCATAGCAACTGCCATGACGATAGCGATTACTCTGTTTCTGAGCTGCTTTTTTCTCAAAAATTTATTCATTTATAATCACCTCCGCCCCTTTAACTATCCAGCTCTTCGCTGGTATTAACAACCGTTACTGAATAAATTACTTTTATCATTGAAGAATAATCCTTATTACTCTTCTTTTCCTTCTTAGCTGCACCTGCATCCGGCTGTTTAGCAGAAGCGCTGAATGCTCCGCCAACTGCAGGACCGCCCTTAAGTACTGATGTGATATCTTCTCCGGCCTCATCTCTGATGATCGAATCAAATGCTTCATTACCATCTATCTTGCCGGTCTGCTTTCTGTTCTCCTCAACTCCGGTGGTAGTAGCTGCAAGAAGATCAACCTCTTCTTCCTCTTCATCCTCTGAAAGGACTGAAGTAACAGCCTCTGAGTTTGCTTCCTTAGGAATGCTGTCTACAAAGCCTTCCGTACTTCCGTTGTCGAGATCATTATCATAAAGGTCATCCTCCGAACCAAGAATAGCTGTCTCGTCTTCGAAGCTTCCCTTTTTGCCTTCAGTTATTGCTCCGGTATGACCTCCTCTAAGAAGATCTGTTCCTTCAAGGTATCCGCCCATCTGGAACTCTTCCTCGCTGAGAAGCTCTGTGGAGTCATTTCCCGGATCATCGTTTATATTATACTTATTGTATCCGAGGATCTCTGTTGAAGTATCCGGATCCGCATTGCCTGCGCCAACATTTGGTCTAGGTCTGTACTTCTTCTTACCTACATCAGCATCAGTAAGCTTTCCGGATTCTCTCTCTTCCTTAACCTTAAGCTCGGCCTCACGAACTGTGATCTTACTTGTGGAATCATGTATTGCCTGTTCCTTGGAGATCGATTCGTAACCGCTCTTTCTGATCTCTTCGATCCTCTTCTTCTGTGTGCTTCCTGTCAGATTACCCAGCACTGCCGGAATCTTAAGTACGAAGAAAAGCACTATCGTAAGTATCAGGAATACTATGGCTACGCCGATTCCTCCATATAAAAGTACTTTATAAAATGCCATTCTTCATCACTTCCCTTCCTTGCCGCTGCCGCTTCCGGAAGCATTATTGTCAAGATTATTTACCTTTACTTTGAGTGTTTTCCATGAATTGCTGAGTGAACTGATATTCGGCACTCTCTTAACCGCCTCATCATAGAGCTCCTTTATCTTCTTCTTCTGAGAATCAGTATATCCACTGATATCACCATAGTAAGCGAAAAGATCTGTCAGATGAGCAGCATAAACCTTTGCAATAGCTGTAGAGCTTGTTGAAAGATGGTTCTCACCCAATTTGTAATAAGCAAATGCATTATCATAATCACCCATTCTTACATACATGCTTGCGATACTGCATATCTGAGACTGGTATGCAGACTGGATGTCCTTGATATTGCTGTTTGTACTGTCAGACGTAAGATCGATCTCTTTTCCATCCTCATCTGTTTTTGCGGAAATGAGTTCGAGCATAGCAACGCTTCTTTCAATCGCAAGATTGAAATAATCATCAGACGCATCATGAGCCGTGCCGGCAGCATCCTCTGCAGCCTGCATTCTCTCAGCGATCTTCTGATATATTGTTGCAGCATAATTGGTCATATCATACTGGAATTCAGCTGAATTCTCTGAATCATTCAGATCTTCCTCTGCCTGACCAACGATAACGCTGACATTTGCTATGCTGTCATCATCAATATCATCCATTATTCTTGTAAAGCACTTAAGCATAAGAATATAATTGGTGAATTTCTGATCGTTTGTATTCGACAGTCCCTTATTATAATTATAGAAATCATTCAGATTGATATAAAGTCCTCTGGCATCAGTAATACCTGTATCGAGAGCTGCTGCAACCTCGCCGAGATATTTGGCTGACTTGCTATAGCTGTCGTAATTCTTACTGTAATGCTCATCGTCGCTGTCATCTATCATTCTGAAATAGTTTGCAGCAGCGCCCCACTGCTCCATTACAAAGTATCTATATGCAACCTGATAGATAACATCTGCATTAACCTTACGAGAAGGATCCTTGATCTTAGCCTCGATGGCACTGAGTCCGCTCGCAAGATCAAGCTCAGGCTCACCCTCTCCGGTATATTTGCTGTCAACCTTAACATACATATCCAGCATTCTGAGATATGCATCCGAGCTGTCAACGTCAAGGTTCATAGCATCCTTATAATAGTTGGAAGCCGCTTTATAATTACCATCCTCGTATGCTTCATTTCCACTGTTAACAAGCTCAACATAGTTCTCCATACGAAGTCTCTTGATACCGCTGTAACCAACGATAGCAGCAACTCCGCCGACTACAGTGAGCACAGCAGAAGTAATGAAGAGCGCAAGTTTCTTCTTATTCTTTTTCCTAAATGAATCATCCAGCTCTGTATAATGATCGAGAGCATAGAGAAGCTCTGAACATGACTGATATCTGTCATTTGGATCAGGCTGGGTACATTTTAAAATGATCTTCTCAAGACCTGTTGAAAGAGCCGGATTCCACTGTCTGATCGGCTTCATTTCATAAGGCGGCTCACACGGATTCTTTCCTGTGACCATATGGTACATGGTCGCGCCAAGATTATAAATATCAGTACGTGCATCCGTCTTGTAGATACCACGTCCCTGCGCATCACCAAACTGCTCAGGAGCCGCATAACCTCTGGTTCCGAGCGCAGTTGTATCCGCATTATTCTCAATAGTATATTCCTTCGCAGTACCGAAATCGATAAGCTTAACGCCGCCCTCCGGTTTCAGCATTACATTCGAAGGCTTCATATCTCTGTAAATGATAGGCGGATTCATGGAATGCAGGTAATCCAGAGCGGATGCAAGCTGTCTGCCCCACTCGATAACCTTTTCCTGCGGCTGTGCGCCCTTCTCCTTAAGTATCTCCGCAATGTTTGTACCTTCGATAAAGTCCATAACAACATAGATAGTACCTCTGCTGTTAATGATATCTACGATACGCGGAAGAACCGGATGATCCACGTCCTTAAGTATGTTAGCCTCTCGCTCAAGACCTTTAAGAAGAGTATCACGGGTCTTTGTTCCGTCATTTTTCATCTCCTTAACAGCCCACTGTTTGTTCAGTCGGTTATCTCGCGCAAGATAAACTATAGACATACCGCCGCGGCCTATCTCTTTAAGTATTTCGTATTTACCGTCTAATACAGTTCCCTCTTTAGTCATCTTACAATCCCCTAAAATGTTTTAACAACGACTACTGATATATTGTCAGTTTCCTTTCTATTCTTGACAAGCTCCGTCAGATATACGCAGCCGTACTGAAGCTCGTCATTTGACGGTGTTGCTTCAGGACCAAGCTTGTCCATGATCTCCTCATCGCTTATCTGGTGTCTGAAACCATCCGAGCAGAGGAGGTAAACCGCATTTTTCTTAACCTCTCCCTTGATAAAATCAGGCTGTACTACATTTGAAGCTCCAACGCACTGAAGAAGTACGCTTCGTCTCGGATCGATCTTTGCCTGTTCCTCGGTCATTCTCCCCATTGCAACCTCTCTGGCAACAAAGGTCTGATCCTTTGTAAGCTTCCTTACATCATTCGAAAGCTCATATACACGACTGTCCCCTACATGAACGATGTAATAATCACCCTTGTACATCAGTATTGCGGAAACTGTAGTACCAAGCATCAGATTGTTGTCTGCGCCGTAGTTTCCGAGTCTCTGATTCATGACCTGAATGATGCTGTCCCAGTCATCATGAAGAGTCTTCATTGAAAAGCTGTCCTCGCACGCCTGTCTGATAAATGTCTCATCAAACCACTCGCAAAAAGCATAAATAACTTCTTTGCTTGCAAGCTCGCCCTTTGCAAGACCGCCCATTCCGTCGCAGATAATGGCAAATGCCGCCTTGCCGTTAGGTGTATCAATAATCCTTACTGCAAGTGAGTCCTGATTGGTACTCTTTCTTATACCGATATCTGTATTATAGCTTGCTGTATAATCCATCTTACTCTCCACTTCTGAGACGGAATATGAATTCCTCATCTCCAAGTCTTACCTTAGTTCCATCTGTAAGAAGCTGTGGCTTAAGTGCCTCCAGCTTAGTACCGTTAACATAGGTACCATTTGTTGATTTGTTATCTACTATATAATTAGCTCCGTTGCTTTCTCTCTTGATAATGCAATGCTCTCTGCTGACAGCAGTATTGTTCTCGATTGCATAATCTGCATGAAGTTTTGATTTACCTATTATAAATTCAGGCTTTGTTACATAAATGTTTTCGCCCGTCCTGGTTCTGACAAATCTCGGAACAGCCTTGCTTCCTCCGGTTATAGAGTTATCCTGAACAAGGGAAGTAACTGTTTCCTGAACCTCTGCTGAACCGCCTTCAGAAGCAACCTTCCTGGCAGCCTCTGCGATAGCAGCTTCTCTTCTGGCTCTCTTCTCTGCCTCTACCTTCTCAGCTACATCCACAAGAGTCTGTGGGAAGTTTGGATCCTGTGGCTTTGGAGCCGGCTGGCTCTGTGGCTGTCCCTGCGGACCAGGCTGTCCAAATGGCTGTCCGAACGGCTGTCCGTTTGGCATTGGCTGACCCTGTGGTCTCTGCTGGCCAAATGGCTGTCCGTTTGGCATTGGCTGACCCTGTGGTCTCTGCTGGCCAAATGGAGCAAATGGCTGTCCCTGCGGTCTTCCCTGTGGTGGATATGGCTGTCCGTACTGTCCCTGCGGTACGAACTGCTGAGGCTGGCCAAAATTCTGCGGACCGTTCTGTGCGGCCTGCTCACGGCTTCTCAGTATATCTGTCTGCTGTTTCTTGCTGAGCATATTCATAGGGATCTTGTCAATCTTCTCCCCTTCCTCCATAAATCCGAGGCTGTTCATCTCGCTCATAATATCATCAAACTGACCCTTCGGCTTCTCTTCAGGTTTTGCCTCAGGCTTTGTCTCAGGCTTAACTTCAGGCTTTACTTCCGGCTTAGCTGACTCTTCAAGATTTCCGAAGAGATCATCAAGATCCTTGCCTGTAAGTGGTGCCTTAGGTGCAGCTGCCTGTGGTGCCTGGCCTGGTATCTGTGGACCGTTCACTGGCGGCTTCGGCATGTTTGGTGCCTGTGGTGCCTGTCCCGGTATCTGTGGGCCGTTCACTGGCGGCTTCGGCATGTTTGGTGCCTGTGGTGCCTGGCCTGGTATCTGTGGGCCGTTCACTGGCGGCTTCGGCATGTTTGGTGCCTGTGGTGCCTGTCCCGGTATCTGTGGGCCATTTACTGGCGGCTTCGGCATGTTTGGTGCCTGTGGCTTCTGGCCAGGTATCTGTGGGCCGTTCACTGGCGGCTTCGGCATGTTTGGTGCCTGTGGCATCTGGCCAGGTATCTGTGGACCATTTACTGGCGGCTTCGGCATGTTTGGTGCCTGTGGTGCCTGGCCAGGTATCTGTGGACCATTTACTGGCGGCTTTGCACCCTCTTCTTTATCTTTTGATGCTTCCGGCTTCTCCGGAGCATTTACATTCGGTTTATCATTTGGCTGTGCAGTTGGTGCCTGCGGACCATTTACTGGTGGCTTTGGCATCTCTGGTGCTTTTGGTGCATTTGGCTGACCATTTGGTACTGGCTGTGCCTGCTGTCCAACCGGCTGTCCATTTGGTGCTGGCTGACCATGTGGTCTTGGCTGGCCGAACTGTCCCTGTGGTATCGGCTGACCGTTTGGCACTTGCTGACCCTGCGGACCCGGCTGGCCAAATGGCTGTCCCTGTGGTCTTGGCTGGCCGAACTGTCCCTGTGGTATCGGCTGTCCGTTTGGTACTGGCTGACCCTGCGGTCTTGGCTGGCCAAACTGTCCCTGTGGTATCGGCTGTCCGTTTGGCACTGGCTGGCCCTGTGGTCCCGGCTGGCCGAACTGTCCCTGTGGTATCGGCTGGCCGTTTGGTAATGGCTGACCCTGCGGTCCCGGCTGGCCAAATGGCTGTCCCTGTGGCATTGGGTAGCCCTGATTGAACTGCATTGCCTGATTCTGCGCTCTGTTACGCATGATCTCCATACGATTTACCCTGCCCGGATTTGGAGCTGAAACTGCCGGTGCTCCCGGTGTAAACTCTCTTACGCCGGCCTGGTTCATCATGTCCTTTATAAAACTGCCGAAATTATTCAGCGAAAAATCGTATCCATTTATCTCATTGAAGATCCTTGCAACATAATTATCCTTGTCATCAAGACTAAACTTCTGCATTGCAAGTACATTTCTGAAGAATTCAGCTATCTCCTTTACCGCTATAACCTGTCCTTTGACAGGGATAGCAATACAGATAACCTCAAGAGTCTCTGGGTTGACAAATATCTTGTCAGCCTCCTTCTGAATATAGCTGATCTGTATCCCCTTAGGACCTATACTGAAGGACTTTATAAGCCCATCCATAAGTCTTAAAATATCTGCCTTATTGTGCTCTTTCTTGGAAAATGCTACCAGATTCGGATAATCATCAGCTATAGCCGAGATACTTTTCTTTCCATTCTGCTCGGTAACCTTGATAGGTGCAACTCCCGGAATCTTCTCTCTTCCAAGCTTATCAGCTGCTGTTGTATCCATCTCATCCACAAGATCAAGATCATATTTTATTATAACGTTTCCGTTTTCGTGAGCTTCAGTAAACTTCCCCATAAATGTACCTTCCTCCCATGATAGTAATGATATTCTGTCGTTTTTTTACTGCTTTTTAAAACCAATTTATGAGAACCCTGTTCGGGTTCTCATAAATTTTAAGTCATAGTTATCCTAACTTGAAGAGGAATTCCTCATCTCCAAGCCTGATCTTACTATTATTCTTAAGAAGAACCTCCTGGCCCTCCTCTAATTGTTCATTGTTAACGTAGGTATGGTTCGTAGACTTGTTGTCCTTGATATAGAAACCATCTTCCTTACGTGTGATTATTGCGTGCTGTCTGCTTATAGCACCATTTCCGGTAACAGTGTAATCAACACCTCTGTTTGCCTTACCGATCTTGAAAACAGACTTGTTGATAACTACTCTCTCCTCTGTATTTACACGGATAATGTATGGATTGATGTTAAGAGTTCCTGTAACTCCGAGGATCGAACCGCCTGCCTGTGTTTTTGAAAGAGTTCCCTGAGCTGAGTTTGGCTTCTTATCGCCTGCAGCATCATCGATATTCTCGATAACCTCATCCTTGGAATTTCTCTTCCTTGACCCCTCTGAAACCTCGATTCCATCGCCCTCATCAGCAGCGCCCTGAACAAGAGCAGCTCTGTTAACTTTGATGTTCTTGGTCTGAACATGAGGTCTGTTAGGAACTACCTCATCGAGCTCTTCATTCTTAAGATACTCTGTAAGTCCTACAGTCTTCTCAGGCTTCTTCTTATTTACGATCTCCTCGATACGCTCCTTGATTTCTTCCTCTGTAAGGCTCTGAGTCTGTCCGCCTTCTTCGGACTCCTCATCCTCTTCATTTCCGCCTTCAGAAACAGATTCCATAAGGCTGTCAAGGTCTACAGGCTCAACCCTGTCTTCCTCTTCATCATAATCTTCGTCATCGCCGATCTCCGGAAGGTCCTCGTCCATCTCGCCAAGTCCGTCCATGTAACCGCCAACGCCGCCGTCGCCATCGGCAGCTCCATTTACGATCTCAGAACCATCGTCTGTTGATATAGCATCCTGCGCATCGAATCCGATACCTGAATCAGCCATAAGTGCTTCAGTCAGACTGATAAGTCCGCGAAGATTAAATGCATCGCTGTTTATGTATGTGAGCAGCTGACCGATATACGCCAGATCCTCATTTACGTTAAATTTCATATTTGCAATGAGCTGTCTTACAAAGCCTTTAAACTCAATGCTGAGGGATCCGTCACTTTCAACTGGAAGACACAGGAACTGAACGTTGAATGTATCCGGATCGATATATACAAATTTTTTATTAAGCAGGATGTAAGATAAGCGGACTGCTTCCTCCTTCAGTGTCATAAGACCAAGAGAAATGTTTCTGATGATCGTAAACACCTTCGCCTTACTCATGCTCCCCTTAACAAAGTCGGAAAGTGGCATCTTGCCGCTTACATCGAAGGTAAGATAATCAAATTCCTCGTCCTCCTCATATATAACTTTAACGAGTTCTTCAAGACTCTCCTCTTCCATAAAATCAAGGACATCTTCATCAAGCTCTGTTCCATCACCGATCACATAGGTGAGGTAACGCTCGTCGCCGATATTCTTTGCTGTAAAACTAAAGCTTCTCATACTTCCTGATCTCCTCCTGCTAAAAATATATTTGAAGCACACCTGTCCACCGCCCCGCTAAAGGCAGCTAACGCACACGGAATGCGACTAATCACCCATTGACTCCTGGTGTTCCTCAAATGTTTCCGTGAACACATGGCGTCCTTCTTCTTCATTGATGATATGATAGTAATAATAATTATGCTCTTCCGGATAAAGTACCGCTCTGATACATTCATCACCCGGATTACATATAGGTCCTACCGGAAGTCCCTCATACTTGTATGTATTGTAAGGAGAATCCAGTTCAAGGTCATCATAGGTTACCACGTCCTTGTTGTACATACCCTCTGTCAGAGGATAAAGCACTGTAGGATCGACCTGAAGGAGCATTCCGTCAGCGAGACGGTTATTAAATACGCCCGCAACGATCCTTCGCTCGCTTCCTATCTTGCACTCTCTCTCAACCATGGATGCCATGATGATAACCTGATAAACTGTAAGGCCAAGCTCTTCTGTCTTCTCCTTCATGCTGTCAGTATAATGATACTTGAAGGTTTTGATCATCTCGTCAACAAGGCTCTCTGCAGTTGTATCCTTATAAATGTCATACGTTGCAGGGAATAAAAATCCCTCTAATCTGTATCTTACCCCTGCATCCGGCACATCTGCGAGATAAGGGAATTCATTTGTCGTAACTGACTTAAGTGCTTTAATGAACTCACTCTTGGTGCAGATATTCTGCTCCTCGCACCTTGCAGCGATCTGGTCAATCGTGAAGCCCTCCGGAACGACCAGCTTGTCGATCGGTCCCTCTATCGGCTTCTCCTCTGCCATCAACTCCATCATCTGAAGAGTGTTCATTCCTGTATTAAATGTATACGTTCCGCTGTGAAGCTTTCCGCTATATTCAGAATTCGAAAGTCTCCTTGTAAAGGCAGTCTTATATTTGATAAGGCCATTCTTCTTAAGGATCTCCGCAATCTGGCTTTCTGTAGCCCCCGAAGGGATCTCAACAACAACGTCCTTGCCCTTGGTAGTCACCGTACTTGTGTACTCCAGCTGATAATCATCGTAGATACCCTTGAGGTAATCCTTAACGATGGTAAACAGCATGAGCGATACGACTATGCAGATAGCCCATTTAATTACCTTGACCGTAAATCTCCTGATCTTCATGACAGGTTACCTATGCTCCAATCTTTTTTCGGTAAAAATGTTTTTCTCCGGAGTCACGGCCATCCTGCCGCAATGCCTCAAAAAACCTGTACCAGGGTGCACTAAAAAAGCCCAAAATCCAACGCAAATAAAACAAATATGCCTATTTAAAAATGGACATACTTGAAGTAATTCTACATTAATGCTATTATATTAACATCTTTTACAAATAATTTCAAGAAAGGATGATAGTATTTTGGCAAATCCAGTAGGAACATTAACAATGGAAAATGGGGATGTGATAAAGTTCGAACTTTATCCTGAGATAGCTCCTAACACAGTAAACAATTTCATTTCACTTTCGAAGAAGGGATTCTATGATGGTCTCATCTTCCACAGAGTTATAAGCGGCTTCATGATCCAGGGCGGAGACCCGGACGGAAGAGGTACAGGCGGACCTGGATATTCTATCAAGGGAGAGTTTGCTCAGAATGGTTTTCCTAACAATCTGAAGCATACAGCAGGTGTACTTTCAATGGCACGTTCTATGATGCCTGACTCAGCAGGCTCACAGTTCTTCATCATGCATAGAGATGCTCCACACCTTGACGGTGCTTATGCAGCCTTCGGAAAGGTTACCGAGGGAATGGATATCGTTGATAAGATCGCTATGACAAGAACCGGATGGGGCGACAAGCCTATCGAAGAGCAGAAGATCAAGAGCATCGTGATCGATACACAGGGTGTTGATTATCCTGAACCTGAGAAGCTGCCTAGATAAATTATTGCTTATCGTTCAATAAATTAAGCATTAGCGCATATATCTCTCAACATGCTAAGATATGCTAAATCAATAGAAATCAGCTTTGGATTTTTCTAGAATTGCTTCAAAACTCGCTTCGCTCAAACATTTCAGCAATTCTGAAAAATCTCAAACCATGATTTCTTTGATTTTACGCA
>Ga0247611_10001140_pt1 | contig 48727 bp, 52 predicted proteins | sample 177DNAGHGhighgp2_FD_192422 | JGI IMG/M metagenome (GOLD analysis project Ga0247611, IMG submission 192422) | Sheep rumen microbial communities from Palmerston North, Manawatu-Wanganui, New Zealand - 1770 DNA GHGhigh gp2 | ecosystem: Host-associated > Mammals > Digestive system > Stomach > Rumen... | reverse complement strand
TTCTGGTCAAGAGTACCGTCTATGTACTTCTTAAGGTTTTGGCCCCATCTCTTGATATCATCTTTCTTTTTCATGATAGACCTTGCCTTATTCCGAATCATTTCATATTGCTTATCACAGCCATCTCCCCAAGCAAGATCATCCATATACCCAGTCTCAGATTGAAGGAATTTAAGATGGGCCTTTACCCTATCCACCAGTGAAGTTAAATCGTTAAAATTATCCATAGAAGCATTCTTATCATGGCTTTGTAATATCTCATTAGCATTCATGTGAGCTGTTTCAATAATATCGCAAGCCATGAAGATAGTTATCATGTTTTCTACTAGAGATTGTAATTTATCTTCAGGTAGTCCAAGCTCTGATAACTTGACAGTCTCTTGTACTGTCTTATCGTAGGACTTAAGATGGGTTTGCTTAACATATTCCCATTGTGCCTCTATTTCCTTCTTAACATTAAGAGCTCCGATAAAGTCTCTACTCTTTTGCAATTGAGCAGCCACCTGATCCAACTTCTTGATAGAAGGGTTGTTACAGAAAGCTAATCTCAACTTCTGCTGTTCCTTAGGAGGAACTTGATCCCAGGTCATCATCCTAACCTAACTTCAGAAGGGTTAACATATACCAATGTAGCTGATGATAGAACCTTACCATTATACATAAGGCTAACCTTCATACCATCTGACTTAAGAGAAAGCTTATCGAATATACCTTCTAGCTTTCCAGCATTAGCCATAGAAATAATACGTTCTGCCTCCTTCTGTTCATAAAGGTCTTTGTACTCAGCTTCTGAAAGCTTTTTGTAATCCAAGTCTCCGAAATACTCCTTCGAGAACTTGATAAATTCTTTGTCTGTCATAATCTTATTATTTATAATTAATGCCTATATGCCTATTAGCTAATGCTTATTATCCAGACGGAAATAAGCATTACTTATTAGTTAATTCTTAGTAATGTATGATAAGGCCTAATGCCTTTCACACCATTTACAAAGTCTATCAAATTTACCTTTTTCGAAAAGGTGTTCTGGTATCTTTTTATATTCCTTTCCTCTCATTGTATTTTTAAACTTCTTAGTAATTTGTATAACTTTATAACCTTGTTTCTTATATGCACGAATTCTAGCTCTGCTATGTCTGCCTAAATAATGCCCAGGATATTGAATATCATCTAAGTAAGCTTTAGATTTTGATTTATGCAAACGAACTAATCGACCAAGGAACTGAATTGTTTTTTCCTCTGCCTTGAACCCACTTGCATTTATCATTACTTTAAGTAATGGAAAGTTTTTGCCTCTGGCAATGATAGTAGTGCTTACAAGAATTGCTATCTTTCCTTCCCTGAAATCACTAAGTATTTGTTTTCTTTGTTTACTAGGAGTATTAACGTGAACATAGGCTATTGGTAACTTTTCCTTATTACGAGCCTGTATATACTTATATAGGTATTCACAATGCTTAATGTACTTACATACTATCAACATTGGGAACCGATTATAGTCCTTATTAAATTTAACCCTATCATAAATCATTTCATAGGATTCGGCATTTTCTATAATGGTATCTCTATATTCATCACCATAATTAACAGCATCTGATTCCCAATTACCAAAATAAGGTTTATAATCTACAGCTTTAACTACAACCGGAGTAGCATAGCCTTTCTTAGTACTATCTGCTAACTTAAATTCTGCTAGCTTTGGACCAAAGAAAGCTTCCAGATTCCAATTCTTAAGTTGATCCTTCTTAAACTTACTAAGGTAGATTGTACCTGAAAGACCTATTCGTATACGTGTATTCCATAAATGAGTTAACACAGACTGATAGGACTTGCTTCCACCTAAGTCAGCCTCGTCCACTAATACCATATCAATTTTAGTTAACTCATTCTGAAACTTTCTAATATTCCTTGATAGAGTTTGTACCATACCTATATTGAAGTTAGTCCATTTACCAAGTTTCTTGGTACCTTGGATAAATGTAATATCCTCATCTGGTAGGTATTCTTTAAATTCTGATCTAGCCTGGTTAAGCCAGTCGGAGTCATTAGTTATAAGTAAAGTACGTAACTGTCTCTTGTAGGTTAAATATAATGCCGTCATAATAAGAGTCTTACCTGTACCTACTGCATAATCTAATACTCCGATTTGATAAGATGCTCCTTGTGCCTTATTATTAACCACTGCCTCTACTGCTTGTATTTGCTCAGGCCTAAGTTTGAAGTTAGTAGTTTTAGTGATTACCTTCTTGACCTTAGGTAAAGGTTTACGTTCATCAACTACCTTTACCTTCAGACCATAAGATTTACATAACTCAATCACTCGAGGTAACATACCTATTTTAAATATACCCCTCTGATTTATGAAATGTACAATTCCATCCCAATTACCTTTAGCCTGACGCTTGAGATAAAAAGTATTAGGATGCCTTACAGATAAATCTTTATAAAGTCTCAACCCATATTTCTGAGGTATATCAACTTCACAAGTATTACAGTTTTGAATAATGATTGTCATAACTAAAATGGTAAATCGTCATTTTTATCGTTTATCTGATTCCATAGATTCAAATTCTCTTCAGGAGGAAGTTCCTCTTTATGCTTCATCTTATATAGATACTTATTATATCTCTCCAAAGCCTTGTCAGAAAGTAAATCATTAATTGAAGGTACTCCGTTAACAAAAGCTAAAGCATAGAACTGAGCATCTATCCACTGCTGTATTCTCTGAGGCTCTTTTAATTTTTCTCCAAGTCTCTTAAAGATTACCAGTTTACTTGGATCCTTTTTATTATCATATATACCTGTTACCTTAGCGATCTTCTGTATATAATATTCAAAGCCTTGATTAGTGAGCCAAGGATTGGGATCTTCTTTAAGCTCCTGCTCATCACCATACTGGGTAAATATATTTTCTGACATAGATACTAAACGTTGTAGGAGATTACGATTGTTACCTTCCATACGTGATATACCTATCTCAATATATTTAATATAACCTTCTCGTGTGTCAAGGTTGAAATCATTACAGAAGTTATTACAGATATTGGCAAGGTTTTTACAAGTATCCCAATCTCTGCCAGATCCTTCATTTATTTTCTTTACACCGCGATGCTTCAATTTTATTCGTTCTGCATATAATATATCGGCAAATAATGCAGCATCCCCGGTATCTGCTAGTGTAACTTTGTTTACTTGTCTTTGTAGTTTCTTATTTGAAACTGTTATACTTCTAGTATTTACTGCCCTACGTTTAGCCAATTGAAAGAATTGGTTTATAGGAACAGAAATATCCAACTCTTTGCATATTTCGGCAAAGTTGGATTTGGTAATGTGAATACTGGGCTCCCTGTTCATAACGTTTAATATTAAATTTAACCCTTTGTTATCATCATATTACAACATATTAGTTTGCTTACCTATGAATTTTAAATGTTTCAATATAAGTTTATTTATTTCACTATCTGACATATTCTTTGTATCCTCAGTTATATTACAATGAGCTACTTCTTTTAACCACCTAATAGCAAAATGAGGGTTACAGCAAGCATAACCTAATTTTGAACAATAAATACGTGAATTTTGAAATACTGGGTAGGCTCCATGTAATTTACCATTTTTATCATAAAAATGATCACAATGTTCATTAAATCCCTTCTTTTGAAGTAATTGAGCAACTTCAAAATCTATAAATTGTTCTTTAAAATACTCTTTAGTGAGTATACTTATACCTTCTCTGATCATATCATAATTCATTCTTTAATTTTATTAAATCTTGATAGTCCTGGTATCTAGTTTTCCATACGAGTTTCATTACTTCTTCTACCACCTAATACCATCCTTATAGTCTTTTATAATTTGGGTTATATGCCTTTTACTTATACCAAAGATTATACTTAGTTTAGGTACAGGTACTTTATAATTTAATCTCAAGTCTACTAACATATACCTAACATTATCTTTAATCAAAGAACAAGAGTGTTTTTCTCCATGTTCACATAATACTCTTGGAGCAGATAACCTACTTTCATTATATGCTTGCTTTATATTATCAGACTGTGTACCCCATTTGAGATTAGACACGTAATTATTGTGAGGGTTATTGTCTAAGTGCATTACTAAAGGTAGGTTATTAGGATTTGGTATATAAGCTAAAGCTACTAATCTAGATACCTGTTCCCACTTATAATCTCCATACTTATTTTTCATCCTTACCCTTAACCTATTAGTATTACTAATACTTGGTTTTCTAACTTTCCACTTATCTGACCTCTTACTAAAAACTACTCCGTTTCTAGTTACATGGTACTCTGGATAATCTTTCAAGTTTGGTTCCATCAGTTTCATTCATAATTCATTCTTCATTTTAATTAAATCATTATAAGATTGGTATCTGGTTGCCCATATAATCTTCATAGTCTTTTTTCTTCCCAAAGAGTTTGCATCTTCGTTTTCTGGGAGATATACAACTTTAACTGACTTAAAGTTAACGAGTTTAAGAGCAAGGTCGATGGCCTTATCTTTTGCGTCCGGGTCCAATAAAAGAATAAAACGTCTGACGGAACTTTTGATAAGTAGGTTGACCTGATAACGACTGACGCTCTTGCCCATAGTTGCAATCGCTCTTTCCCCCATTGTAAGAGCGTTGAAGACTCCTTCACAGATGTATATTTGGTTATATAATTCCAGAGCATCCACGTTGTATATAAGGAATTCCTTCCCAAGACCTGTAACTGATTTAGGAGGGTTGTTGTATCTAGGCCCGTTGCCAATGACAAGTCGCGCATTGAAGTACGTAAGTCTTCCTTGGGAATAGAATGGTAAGATAAGATATCCCATGTAATCTCCCTTGGCACAGTAGCCCACACCCAACTTCGAAAGTTGTTGTGTATCAAAGCCTCGTTTCTTAACGTAAGATTGCATGACTTTGGAGGTGGTAGAAGTACCTTGGTTGATGAGCCTAAATCCTTCTGGCAAATAAACCGGCTTGGGCTCAGAAAGTTCAACCTTTGTCTCGGTAAAAGATAGTTCACTGAAGTCACCATGTTTTAAGAATGTTATAAGTTCTGCATAAGTATCTAAGGTTTCTATGTCCATTACCATTTGAGCAGGAGATGGATGTTCTCCACACCTAAAGCAATTAGTTCGGTAAGTTGTAAGGTTAACTCCCATTTTCTGTTCCCTACCGCAATATGGACACACAGGAACTCGGAGCCAACCATTCCTATATTCGTAAGCTCCGAGTCTCTTTACAAAGTAATTGTAAAGCTGTGTTTTGAACTGTTGAGTTATCTTAGCCATGTTTAGCCAATAAAATTATAATAACTATGATCCCACCTAATACTGCAAATGGAACTATAAAGTCATCCCAGATGCGCTTAAAATCTTGTTTGTCCATCTTCTTTGTAAGTGTTTAAGTTTATCTAACGGAAGTGTTTTTAAATATCTTGGGGCTACTTCCCTTATTAAATAAGAATAGGTAGTTTCCCAATCTGGTTCTTGAGAGAAGGTTTGAGATGGTATAAGTATCTCATATCCTGGCATTGCATCATTAGCTTGACCATCCACTACCGAGAATTTTACATATCTATAAAAATTCTCAAGCTTAATCCATTTAGGACCTACGCTTTTTACAATATAAGTTTCATCCTTATACCTTGTATCTGAGGTATGTAGGATTACTTCATCTCCTGGCTTTAAGTCTGAATATTTCATTTTAATAGGTTTATTAAACTTACGTATATAACTCCTAATCCTAGACTCCTTGATAGAGTATTTATTGTGTATAGTTTTAATATCTAGACCTCTCATATAGTCTAATACTACATCTACTTGAATATCCATAGTATTAGCTTTTACACCCTTGGGTTTAAGCCTACCGTCATGAAAACACTGTTGGATGTTATCTTTTTGGGTACCCCAATAGAGATTATCTATAGAAAAGTTTAAAGGATTATTATCACTATGACATACAAAGGGTTTATTGTCAGGATTAGGTATATAAACTAAAGCCACTAACCTAGATATACCAGTACGAACTCTCTTACCATCTTTATTAAATACCATTACACTTGACCTACCGTGTATATTACTAGGGTGTACTTCTATCCAGCCCTTAAGTAATTTCCTATATAATTTACCAGAAGAAGTTAAGTAATAACCAGGATAATTCGGTATATTATCTTTAAAGTTAAATGTCTCCTGTTCTGGTAAAACCTTGTTCCCCTTTTTCCTTCCCATGTTCTTCTAAAGCTTGACGTTTTAAAGTATCTTCCAAAACAGAACTATAAAGCTCATCGTACTTTTTCCTTTGCTCTCTAGTAAATTCTACTGCTCGTTGTCTTTCGATATCTACTTTATATAATGCTCTTCCAGTTGGTTTACCATCTCTCATTACCACTAATTCAAGGCGTTGGATTCCATCTTTCTCTTCCTGTTCTGTACAGTTAAGACCAAATATTGCCACTGAGTTTCTTACAATATCTACGCACTTAGCAATATCATTTTCCTCATACCTAGTTTTACGATGTTTATAAGCATTACGAGTAACATGATTAGCAGTCCATATACAATCAAGGTCCATATCTTCTGCAAGATTCTGAGCATCTATGAAAGCATTGCCGATTCTTTCAAAGTCATCCTTATCTCCAGCTATACTTGCCATCTTTGCCAGATAGTCAATCATAACTACCTTAACATTTATACCTTGAGATTTAAGTTTAAGGATTCTATCCCTTATATAATTACAATCTGTAACCATTGCAGGGACTCTTTCAACTATAAGCTCAACCCCAAATCTTGCCAGCTTCCTAATGTGCTTTTGCTCAAGCTTATCATATTCACCTGAGTATATTTCCTTTTTAGTTTTATTAAGTGATGACTGAATGAATCTATCCATAATCTGAGATTGACCGTTCTCAGTATCTATGTATAGAACTGTCTTACGCATCTTAAGATAACCTATTGCTAGATTAACCAAGAAGAATGTCTTTCTTGCTTTTGGTTTATCCAGTAATACTGCTACTGAACCTCTTGCAAATCCACCAGCATTAGTTAACTCATTAATTTGCCTTGAAGGAGTAGGAACTACATCTGGATCAGACTGACGTTTAAACTGTCTCTCTACTACATCTCTAATCAGATAATCTGGTTCATCCTCTTTCTTAGGCTTTGAATGTTGTAAGATCTTATCTATCTTCTTACTATAAGTTTCATACTGTTCGAAGTTATCCAGATCAAAAGAATCATTAAGATTCTTCATCTCAACCCAAGTAGAGAACTGATATATCTTTTCCTGAATATAATCAGAATCTTTTAATGGCTCGTTATATAAAGCCTTCACCACTTTATTAATTCCTGGGATATCTTCTGTTGTTACAAGGTCAGCATAATCTTTGCTCTCTAGCAATTCTTTAATAACTTGTTTAAGAATATTCTCTGACGGGATTCTTTTTTTCTTCTTGTAATAACTAAATATGCCCTCGGCAATTATAGAATGCTCTATTAACACAAAATAATTAGGCTTTAACCTTTTTAAAGCAAGCCCACCTTCTGGATCTCTTAAGAGATATTTTAGTACCTCCGCTTGGAAATCAGTACTGAATGAGAATTGTACTTTCTGTTTCATTTCGTATATTTATATAAATATTTATAATACATAATAGATCCTTAGTGTTCATGTGTAATTGTGTAACTGGAGCTAGAACCACTCTACACATCCAGACTACCAACACAAGAAAAGTATTTATTTATTTGCATAATTCATTTTTTATTATTAATTTTGCAAAGTTAATTTAAAATTTCAAAGGATATGAAACTTGACAAAACGATTGGCCCTGAATTGCATAGGATAAGACCTCTCAAAGAATATGATGAAAAGGTCTTTGCCAAACTGTACAAGCTTTGCAAACCAGTTATCAAAAACTTGGTTAAGCAAATTGATTGCCGTAGATACAATGTATCAAAGGATGTTATTAACTCTTATTTCTGGGATAAGATGTTATTTTTATTCAATAGATACTACGAAGAAAGTGAAGGAAATGTTGAGTTCTTGAAAGCTCACATATTAAGAGGTTTATCAACTTATAAGTATCACCTCTTGCAAGAAGCTTACTCTGAAAGAGCAGAGTACTTTCAAAGCTTAACTTCACTTGATGAGTTATATGATAACAATAAAGAGGATGTTACTATGGATGACGATAGTACATATAAAGAAGAACTACTTAAGACTTTATATGATTACATGAGTCAACACCTTTCTCCAGATGCTATATTGGTATTTGAATGCCTAATGACTCCAACCGCTTTCTTATTAGAAAAGACTGACAACGGTAGAGTTCGTATAACTAATGCTATGCTTGCAGAATTCTTTAACCTTCCTAAAGCCAAGACTTCTATACAATACATATCTGATTTAAGACATGATGTAGAGTATTGGGAACAGAGAGCTATGAAAGAATTATCACACAAATAAAGGGACCCAGTCATTACAACTGAGCCCCCGTCACAACCTAAATTTATGTATGGAAAACAAGGAAGGTTATTCAAGTGTCTTAATAATAAAGGCTACTACTGTAAAAGCAGGGCGATTATCAATTGGCTTATTACCACCTACAGTAGAAGATAGGTAAGCTCTTGCAACACCTTGGTTACCAGCAGATCCGGCAGTACCAGTTACTACTTCCTGATTAACATCAGAAGCTACATAGGGTTTTGGGAATCCAGCTTCTACAGAACCAAACTTACCATTTGCTCCATCATCTCCAGTGTATACGTGAGTATGTTTTGGTATATTGTTAATCTCCAGAGTGAGACTGTTATTACCACCTGTTACAGCTGGAGTCTTATACTCAGAATCATTAGTACTCAAACCTATTGGGAACTTACCCATTAAGTTTGGCTTAGTGATACTTGGGTTGTGAACCGAAGCCGTACCATCGCATAACTCCCAACCATAAGGGATAGTAGATGTAGAACCATACCACATAATAATGGTACCAACCGGTAGAGATACAGAAACTGTTTCAGTCTTCTCATCGCTTTCAGAAAGGATCTTCTTAAGATAATCCCGGAAAGAAAGATCTCCCATACCTTCGAAGATCTTATACATATACCTTAACAAATCCTTGTTGTGATTTACATCAGCCCAAGAATATGTAAGAGGCATTGGGAACTTTCTTTCGTAAGGTACAATAATGAACTTCTGTAGAGTTCCAGTCTCTGACATCATATCATTACCAGTACCATAGATACCTACCAGAACTACATCATCAGTATTAGATGCACTTAAACCTGTAGCTGCAAGAGCTGTGGATTCCAAATAACTGTATGACAGTTCGGTATCATCCTGAGGATCTGCATCTTCATCCAAACTCTTAATTACCCTTGATCCCAGAGAAGTAGGGTATTTGTAATCTATAGCTTTCTTATAGAGCTTAAAGAAAGATACAGATGACTGATTCCAATAAGCTTCGTATAAGATAGGCATCTCTACATTTACATCCTCTGAGTAGGCATGTCTGGCGATTACAATAATCTCAGGATAAGTACTCTGAGTATTACTGATGGGAATGGTTATGTGGTTATCAGAGTTTACCTCTATATAACCATCCTTAGATACTATACCAAAATTACTAACCTCATCACCTAAAGCTTGAATCATAACTCGTTGAGACATCTTGCTCTCAATAAGTTTACCAAACTTATCCCGGAACTCCTTAAGTTGAGTATCTCCGGCATTAGGAGTAGGAGTTAACTTAATATCAGTACCATCAATAGTAAAGCCTCCGTATCCAAATAAAGGTCCAGGGCCTTGTTGAAGAGCAATAGCTTCTGTGAGCTCCTTTGATTTTAGTTGGCTTTCAAAGCCAAAGTAAGTTTTAGTTGCCATTTTCTTTTTTATTATTTTCGTATTGTTTACTAATATCATCTATGGCACTCGCAAATTGCTTAAAGCGTAGTGTAAGAATAAATGCAAGCAATTTCCAGAAAGAATATTTAACTTTAATATTATGTAATTCTAGAATATGCCCATATATACTATCGATTTCGAAACCATAGCATAATACCATAGCAGTTATAGCCGTTATAATTGGATCTACACCGTACGGTTCAGCAATAGCTTTACCTATTGTTACACCGATAAAGATGTAACATAAGTAATCTATTAGTTTATTAAATGTTCTCCTACCAGCCCTGGATCTTCTTACCTTATCTCCTCGGTGTTTGGCAGCAGAAACCCCAAACCATAAGTCTCCAATAATTAGTACCAAAGCTAGTGTGATCATCCATCTCATGTCGTAGAGTAAACTTTGCCACTCTGCTAAAAAACCTATAACTGTTGTTTTCACAGCTGTATTTGTTGTTGTATTAGTATCCATAAAGCTTACTCAGTTTGAACCTTTACTGTCCAGTCAATATCCTCAGATGTAGTAACTACCTGTACTACCTTTTCACTAACTTCAGCCCAAGCCCAACTTAGATACTCATCCGAGATACCGTTACTGGTTAGAACTTTGAAATTAGCAGAAATTTGTACACCTGACTTATTAACAATAGGTATATAAGCTCCTGATTCGTATTTATATAACCTAAATGTATAAGTACCAGGTTGATAGGCATAGAATGAGTATGGTAATTCATATTTACCATCAAGCTCAACTCCCTGATTATTACTAACCGTAACGCATAAATTCTCTTTAGTGAATTTAGCACTACTGATAGCAGTGACTGTAGTACCTACTGCTGTACCTTGTAGTATAGCCAGCATTGGGTCAACTAAAAGTGAATAATCAATATCCTCTTTTACACTTAAGTAGGCATAGTTAATGGTTTTCTTATCAATATCTAATTGGTTAATCATAAAGAGATACTGGCCTGGTTCTTGAGGACCTTGAATTAGTTCTCCAAGAGTATAAACTGTACCAGTGAAGAGCCACCTACCGGTATAATCAGTAGGTTCATATACCCAACCATGAGCCTCAGAATTATAGGATCCTGGGAATCCCCACTCCTCTGGAGTAGCCTCATCCAACCAGTGTGGATTTGGAGTACCAGTATGAGCTTGGTTATCAATGATTGGTGGTAAAACCTTAGGATAAGCTACATTAGAATTTTGATCCCATTCGCTTCCATCCTTTACAAGCTTGTACATATAGACTCTGGTATAACCAACCTCATTATTAGTTAACTTAAGTCTAAATGATGGTATATCTACTGCAGGGTTATACTGAGCAAGTCTTACAGAATGTTTATAATCTGGGTTTGTTTTATACCAACCCCAAGTAAGTTTACCAGTAATAGGATCTACATCGTAAATCTGACCAGCAGGTGAAGTCCAAGCTTTACTAATAACATCTACATCGAAGTATAGGTTACCATCGAACTTTTGTGGAATGTTATAAGCATCAATGACTTTATAGGTAGGACTGTTAGGCCATACTTTGTTTCTGGCATGGAGTTCTACGCAATAGAGTCCAGGGGGATAGTTGGTAGTACCAGAATTAGACAAAACATAATTACCATATCTCCAAGGTAATTGGATAGTACCCTGAACCTTGTAGTTAGGTAAGGTGTTACCAACACTATCAACTAATACTTCTGTAACTGCAGTGTATGATCCAAGGAAAGTTCCAGTATTAGGAGTAGCTCCTCTATACAGTAATACCTCAAAGTCAAAAGCATTAGGATCTATAGTTAAGATATCATTAGCCTCTACTATTGACTTATCCAATGTGATAGCAAAGTTAAAGCTCCAATTACATACAGTACCACTACTAACACTGTCTGGTACTGGTATTTTAGTACGAAGCATATAACTCTCATCATCAGATCGGTCATTATCAAATACCTCTAAGAAATACTTTTCATTGTACTTATTAGATTCTACGTTGATATCTACCTTATTACTAGATACACCGTCGAATACTTGGCTGGTTCCATAAAACCGATAGTGGCCTGGATCATCAAGGATAATTTCCTCTCCATTGTTCCAGTACTGAGTTACAGGATTAGAAGTTTCCTTAATAAGTATCTCGTCATCGTAGAGACCATGGTAATCTACATACAAAGTATTTGAAGTATCTGTTGGATCCTCTTGTGTGATTGCAGCCAGACCAGTTAACAATCCAATATACCTAACACTAGTACCAATTCCATCGACTAAAGCTCCGTTAGTAGGACCAATAGATTTATTTGGTGTTGGGTTAGATATAATGAACTGGTTAATAAGTGGGCTGCTACCAGATCCAAGTACATTCCTACCATACTTGTATGTATAGATATCCTCATTGTCTATATCCTGAGTGTAATCTTCTTCCTCAGCTATTATATTACCAGTAACTGGGTAGAAATATACAGTCTTCTTTTCGTACCATGTAGGATGATCAGTATGAGGATGTTCTGTCATTACGATCTTAAGGTACTGGCTATCCTTATGTACTGGATTAGTGAGATAAGCCAAAGCAATATTTATCGGCAAGTACCTATTAGTTATATTACATCCATAGATATTAACCGAGTGAATCTTATAGTATGGCTTATTCTGACTGTTACCTACAGGATTAGCAGGACTATTACCAGTTGCTCCAGCAAGAATAGTAGACCAAATATTACCACCATTATCATTGACATACATTGGCCTTGTATTTACTCTCTTTAGAGAAGGCAAACTACTAAGAGCCTGTATTCTGACCTTACAAGTCGGAGTGTCATTGTCCACCATATTATTTGCTAAGCCTTCAACCAATGAAGCAGTAAGAGTTTCATTATCTCTTGTTACTTCTATGGTTAATACCTTATCTGGATGATTTTTCTGGTAGAACTTATAAGTACCAACTTCGAAAAGGTGGATAGCATAGATGCAGAGATCTGCATAAGCTGAATAATCTACAAGAGTACCACTTCTATCTGGTAACTTAGTGGTAGACTCTACTAGTACCAAATCTTCTCCATCTAATGATACCTGTTCTGGAGTGAAGTCATCATCTTCTGGATTAGCATCATTGGTATAAGTCAGAACTGAAGCTGACTGGATAAGGATAGGTATATAATTATTGGTATTATCTAACTCTAAAGATTGAGAAGGATTATACCAACTGAAGATGTTATAATTAAACTTCTTCTTCCAACTAGCCAGTATGAATGTATTAAGTTCTCCATTAGTCAAATCAAAATCATCTTCATCTACTACACTAACCTTAAACTTAGGATATATAGGCTGAGTAGAAGATCCTGCTTTGATAGTAAAAATATGACCATCTTCATACTCTTTATCTGACCAAGTACCTGAACCAATAAAATCAACTTTGAATTTCTTAGGCTGATCCTTTACGAACTCTGGTTCTTTGCCCATTAGAGAAGTATGAGTATATGTATCTACTACTTTTACCATGATCCTAAGGTCAGCCCCGGTATCAAAATATCTAGCAGGAACACCATGAATACTGGATCTATCATAAACTCTATACCAGCCTGGGTAAGTAACTGACTCTACAAATACATCATCAGAAACTGTCCAATCAATTGGAGTATGATCTACGTATACCTCTATAGAACGATTAACCTTAGGCTCTACATAACCTGATACACCAGATAAACCCTTCCACATCAAGTGTGGTCTAGCTCCTAATGGTAAGAACATGTTAATGAGATTGAACATCCTGTTCTGTAATCTCAAGAACTCATTGCTACCATTACTATAAGCATAGTTAACCAGATTAAGTAAGAAATTAACACTTACAAAGTGAGTACAGTTCTGATGCTTATCTATAGTGTCCTCATCTAAATTCATCCACTCTGAATCCAACTTAGTTACTTCACTAAGAGAATCGAATAATGAATCTGTAGATCCAAAGTAATCATCGTCAGTACCATAATAATCCTGATCTGTACCGTAGTAATCAGAATCGTCATCATCTTCTACAGTAACCTTTGGATAAGCCTTAGAAGTAGAAATGGTAGCCTCTATACCATACAACTTAAGCAATACCTCAAAGAACTTCTTAGTACCACGAATTGAATACAGAGCTATGGAGTATTTTACCAAAGCTCTAACCTGAGCATCTGTTAAATCGAAATGATCTGCAGTACCATTAGCTGATACATTCATTGGATAGATCCAATATTTCTTTAAAGCCTCTATAGTAGTCTGACTATCGAAACCATTAAATAGGATCTTCCATTTCTCTGGATCAATGGCATGAGGATTGGCATAGGGCATTGAACCCAAGAATTCCCATAAATACCCGAGATAAATTTCCGGCGTATTATCAACGTCTAGTATATCACCTAGAGTATTAATATCACCTATTACATTATCTTCAAAGTAATTACCAAAAATCTCTAGATAGCGTTCAAATAAACCCTTTCCATCCTTTATATATGTATCGTTAGCCCTAAAATAATAGGGTAACCAATCTATCAAGGACCTTAAACTTTTCATACTGTTTCAGTAATATTTGCTGTAAGATCAGTATTAGTTGAGAAAATAGGAATGGTGTAACCAGTGTCCGTATAATCAGAGTTAATCTGACTTACAGTGATTTGATATTTCCTGTTAATATAATTACCACTAAGACCAAAGGTATTGGTAGAAGATACCAACCTTAAAGTAAACTTAGCCTTATGAACAGCATCAGTAATGGTATGAGTACCAGTCATACTGTAGTTACCAGTAAATCTACCATCCTTAGATACCAAATCATAACTTGAAGCCTTCAAGGTAATAATATAAGTTATTGACTTTGGTACTTCTAATGGATTGTATGTAGTAGGAGCAAATCCAAGACCACCACTAAGAGGAATAACCCAAGGCTTTACATAGAACTTGTTAATCTTCAAGTAGTCTACACTAGCCAAGTTATCCATCAGAGCATACAAGTCTGAGATTCTAACAGAACCTCCAATTTCTGATACCTGAATATTGTAGGCATTGTAAAGAGCAGTACGGATATGGGCAAGGATATCTTCCTTCTTATAGTTAGCTCTACCAGTTACATCGATATTAAGTACTATGTTAGAGGTACCGAGAGAGAATACCTTAAGTATAGTAGTAAGTGGGAGATAAGGATTAAGCTTATCCCATACCTTCTGCTTAAGAGTATTAGCTGCTATCAGATTAGTATTAGCACTGTTATCTGAAGGTAAGATGTACAATGCTACTTTTCTACCACACTGGTAATCTACCTTAGCTTTAACTACTCCTGGAACCATAAGAGCCAGATCCTCATAATCTCTCTTAGTAATTGCTACACCTTGAGTACGAGCCTGTAAAGGAATACGATTCCTCATTGACTCTACATCCTCGTAATCAGTACCACCAGCTGCAGCATATTCGTTAGAACCTTTCCATACACTTGATGATATACCTGATGGAAGTGTAGTGATAGCTCCAGCATCAACATTTCCTGCAGCACCTTTAGTAAGGTAACAAGTACAAGAACTTACTCTACTACCACTGATAGGAACCTTTCCAAAAGTACCATCACCAAATATAATAATGATATTACCATTATTATTTATCTCAACTCTGAAATGAGTATCATCTGGCTTAGAGTAAGCAAAGGTATCCACCAAAGCCCACTGAGTATTCCCGATAGTCAGAGCCATAGTTCCATGCTCATAGAATTCTCCAGAAGGAAGTGAATCAGAAGCAATAGTTAGTTGAGTAGTACCAGCTGGTAAAATACTTGGTACTAAACCTGATAAATCAAAGCTTCTATGCTGGATAAGAGGGATCCTTACTAAACCTACATTAGCAGCAATCTTTACTAGTTGGCTTACAGCCCAAGTAGTACCATCCTGTGTTATAGTAGCTCCTTGGCTTATATTAGCCGTAGTATTTAGAGAAGTAGTACGAGTAACTACCAAATCTGTAGTTGCTGCAGTTGCTCCATGGGGATAGTAACCAACTAAGTTACCTAAAGCCTGTAAAGAAGTATACCTTCTAGCAGTGGGTAAGAAAAACTCCCTAGCCTTAGTATCAATGTAGTAATGTAATACTTCGGCTATGGCAGCAAACATAGAAATGACTATAACCAAGATGTTACCTTCTGATACATCGGTTACAAGCTGCCTACCATTTGAATCTGTGATGGACTTAAGTCCTTCGATTAACTTTTGTTTGATTTGGTGGTATGACCTTTGATAAGGAGTGAGCCACGGATTGGTTATATTCATAATTATTACTGTTTAAGTTTCGTAAGTTGCACTTATCTCATCACTAAAGTTGGTGTTCTTTAAAGTGTAATGAATAATAACTGAAAGTTTAGTACCTTGACGTACCAATTCGGTTTTAGTTAGATATATACGATCTTCCCAGGTAACCATAGCCTGCTTCACAAACTGATTAACCAAGAATGCCTGAGCTTGAGTATTAGGCTCTTCGATACATTCCCAAAGCCTAGTTCCAAAATCCTCTTGCCTGATCCTGGATCCGATTTCGTACTGTATAACCGAATTTATATTATGTAATATAAGGTCTGGTGTACCGGTCACTGGGTACCACCCAGTCTGCCCACTAGAATTTTGTTCTAGTTTAATGGGATATAATGCTCCAGATCCAATTGTTTTTTCTAGAATATTTGCCATTAGTGTAAGAAAGTTTTATCTTCATAATCATCATTCTTAAACTTACTGAAAGGGCTTGTGGCCTGATTCAAATTAGGAGAAGTAGGAGAACCTGGAGATGAAGAAGTATGAGTGTGCTGATTGAATAAAGTTCTTAATTTTTCCAACTCACTTTGGAGATTATTGAGCTTCTCGGTTAATTGGTCAATGTTAATCAATCCACCATTTTCTCCTTCATGTCCCATAATACCTTCAGCAGCATCCAAGAAGATACTGCCCTTTTTAGAGGTAAGCTGGATATCTCCTTCCTCATTAACAACCATTACATCTCCTTTTACGTAGATAGTAAGTTGGCCGCTATCATCATCGAGTAAGACTCTATTGCCACTTGGAGTTACAAGGCCCATAGCATTAGGCTTTGCTAACTCTTCTGGACATTCCTCTAATCCCCAACCACAATATTCCCAGAGAGGTTTAGATGGGTTACCACATTCGAATGATATCCATACTATATCCTTGATCTTAGGAGTTATATATTTAAAACCACTATCCATAGAACCAGCTTGATTGACTGGCATAGCCCAATCAATAATACCTCCATGAACATCTGGTATAGCTACCTTCAATCTATTCATTGATAAAGGGTCCTCGTTATCAACTACGATAGCCCTATATCTAGAGTAGTATCTACCAAAAGCTTCTATACCTTGGTTGACAATTACATCAGTATTATCCATATCACTTATTATACCGTTTATAATTCTCAGTCTTTCTACGAATCAGATCATAGAACTTACTTGAGTAAACCGTCTTGAAGCTTTCGTAGTCAGAACCATGAGAAGGAGGAGTAGAAGTAAACCATACCTTAGTAACTTGATTCCCGTCCATCTCCACATGTTTATGATATACTCCGGTCTTAGAAGCTCCTGGTTTATCATTAGAACGTAGATAGAGATTGTATGCCACCTCAGTAGCAATATGAGATTGTTCGTTAATGTTACCTGCCTTAGAAGCAAAGTACTCCATCTCATCTCTAGTAAGCATACTGAGATCTATAGTTACTCCGCCATTAGTAGGCTGTACCTCACTTCCACCATCTGGAGCTCTCTTGGTTTTCTTAGAAGCTCCTACACTAGCTTCAACTGTATTAGTATCGGCAGCCACTTTGTAGTTACCTGGAGATAGTGTAAGAGAACAGGTATAACCATCAGATGATAACCTGTGTATCACTCTCTTTATATGATAGTCTCCAGATCTGGAGCCAATGTTTTCTATGTGAATCTTAGCAGAAGCAGTAAGAGTAGGTCTACCAATAACCCTCATTTCTACTTCCAACCTCTTTTCAGTAACCTTACGAGTACTATTGTTCATAGCATTATTCATAAGGTACTTCATGTAAGCTCTTTCAGGGCTCTCTAAAGATCTACTATAGTAGTCAGTCATTAACTGAACTGCTGATAAAGGATATTTAGACCTTACCTTATGAACTATCTGAACCTGTACATTACCGTGTCTACTACCTGATGAAACAGGGCCAGAGTTATAAGTAGGTTTGCTCACCAAGACATAGCCCTTACTTTTAAGGAACTGCTCTACAGAATAAGCAAAGTCTCCTCCATTAATTGGACTAGCACTACCCCACTGGAATACGTAAGAAGTTGCCTTCTTCTTATGATCTGTACCATAAGCAGGAATATAGACAGAGCTTCCTCCACCTCCTCCTACCAATTCAGATAGAGTTCTAGTTTCTACCATCGGCCTATATACTCCATTATCGATAGTAACTACATCCTGACCAAAGTACTCTTGGAATAGAGATTGAACCTTAGCTGGATCATCCCCAGCTTCCCGGAATCTTTGTTGGAATTCCCTTTCTCCTTGAGATCCTTGGCCCATATTCTTATTACGAAGTAAGTTCTGAACCAAATTGGTATGTACCTCAGGAGCCTCACGTTTCATATACTCGTAATCTTCCTGGGCTGTTCTCTTGAACTCTTGGTCTGATTCAGCTTGTATCTTTTGAGGAGAAGATTGAGAAGCATTGCCTCTCCAGTGAGTTTCCCAATAACCTCTTTCAGCTTCAATATCTGGACTAAGGTAATTAGGATTTGGAGTGGCTCGTAATTGTGGCCCAGACATGGCTGCGGCCTGATCTCTTATCTCCTGTTCAGAACCAATTGAAATACCAGTAGAGGTAGTTCTTATGTTCTTCTTAAAATTATCGAAGGACATGGTTGCACCTCTGGTAGCATTCTTTGTCCTATATTGGGTTTTAAAGCTTATAGAAAGTACCTCACCATTTTCATGAGCATACACATAGTTGTGAACTGATGGAGTAGAGTAAGGTTTGTTATGTATGTAAAGAACATCTCCACGGCAATCAATATACCAAGGACCTTTCTCCAATCTTTCTAAAGCCTTTTGTAATTGGACTAGAGGATTATTACCTATGAATAATGATTCTGAAGTTAAAGCATCTCTAACCCTTTGGTCCATATCAACCGGAGTACCAGTAAATGAATTAGCAAAGATAATAGTACCTTGTCCTATTGGATGATCTGTTGGAGCTGTCTGTAACTGTTGAAAAACCTGGTGATCAACGAGTTGGGATATTTTGTCATTCATACGAAAGCTTCTATTATTACTGGCATTTCTAAGTCGCAGCCGTTCTCTAGGTACTTGTCTAGAGTTTTATTGTCATCTCCATTAGGTTTTACAGGGAGACTTAACAATAGATCGGCTTTGATATCCAAACAAACTAATGTGCTATGTACACCCTGATCATCAAAATCAACATTGTAATCTCTGACCTTTAATGCCTTAGCCTCACTAGATACAGAGCTACCATCAGAGTATATATAACCCCACTGAACAAAGATTTTCATGTTGTTGGGGAAAGATTTCTCGTCTACTACATCTGGATCTCCACAATCAAAGGTAATAGTACACTCATTGTGTTTTTCCTCATCATATTTATACTGGAATTGGCTTATATACGCCCCAAGAGGCACCCCCGTTATTGGATGTAATAAAGGGGTGCCAACTTCACTAAAAATGGCTAAATATGGAGTAGCAGTACCGTGGTGTAATACACTAGCACTAGCTGGAGTTTTAATTTCCGCCATACTGAGGTATCTTTAATATTTGTCCTGGGTAAAATTCGTTTTCATCGAACGGGTTCTGTATATCATTAGCCAAAGCTATGATATGCCATAAGCCAGAATCCTTATAATATACATTAGCTATACCTTGAAGAGTATCTCCATCTTTGACGGTATAGATCAAATCGTCATCAGTAGTAATTACGGTTTCCTTAGTAGACTCCAAACTTATTGAATCATCTGGATATTCTACTATTACTACTGAATCGTAAGGACTTTTTATACTTGCCATAATGAAGATTGATTATTTCTTGGATTAGCTACTTGATCTTTCTTACTAGTACCAATACCCTTAATACCTTCCAACTTAGTTGGATCATAGATAGTTGAGTGTAATGGATTAGTACTACTTACTCTGGAGAATACTAGTTCCTGAGTTGCTGCCATAGGATAGAGCCTACCATCTCTCCATTCTACATTTTCATTAGACCTACGGTCCATATAACCATCCCTAAATTGCTTTAGTACATAGGTTGCAGAGGTAAGAATGAAATAGGCATTATCAAATAGGCCAGAACCACCCCAATCTAGTTGTAGTATTGGAGGACCTGCTGCATAACCATTGGACTTAGACCAAGCCTCTAGAAGTCTACATTTCTGAATAACTTCCCATGGCCTGTCTGGGTCATTACAGAACCAAGATATTTGAAGCTGTATCTTATCTTCTGCTCCAGTAAAATGGTACATAGGTACATTCCTACCGAAGGACTTAATAGCAGCCCAGGATGTTTCTCCCTGGAATTCCAATTCTGGAGGACGATTCTGAAGTATAAGGTACTGGTAAGTATCATCTTCACCATTCATATTAAAAATGATGATCTCATTCCTTTTATGTGAACTGGCCTTCTGAGATAACTGTTGGCGCTCATTAGCAGATCGTGAAACTTTAAAAGTTTTAGTACTTGGCCTGTCACAAGGAAGAGTTTCAAAATGATCTCCTTCTACTTCTCCAATGGGTCTTGGAACGTTTTGATACTTCTGAATATTTTCGTGTTCTACTTTATTAAGTTTGGTGGTAGGTTGACCGAGATATAGATCTCCTTTTCCTCTAACAAGCTTACCCTTATTAGGAGTATAAGCCTTACCAGTATTAGCGTCATCTCTAGAAAGTCCTGGTATTCTACCTGTGGCTGGACCACCCAACCTATCTAATAATATCTTAGCTCTCCAGACCTTGTTGATATCTCCATTAGTTAATCCTCCGGTATGCTCTACAAAGGTCTGGGATAAATCAGATATAACCCCTGTAGCAGTACGACCAATAGCATTAACTGGATTACTGAAGTTAACACTATTGAATCGTGATTTGTTCTGCTTAGCATAGAGTTGTTCCCTTAATTCGTATGTATTTGATTTTAAAGAAGCCATAGCTTATCCGAATAGTGAGAATTGATTGTTTGGATCTCCCATAAATGCAAAGGTATTACTACTACCTCCATCCACAGTAACATTTACTTCAGGTGGTTTAGCTTGACTCATACCTTGTATAATACCACTGCGAGTAGCTTCCTCGAGTACCTCTCTAAGAAGTTCTTGCTGATGCTGGTTCATTACATCTGGGTTAAACTGTTCCTTCAGAGTTTCTATCTCCTCGTCCTGTTTACTGATCATCTGTTTAATGCCTTCATAGATCATTGGACCAGCCATAGTAAGAGCAATACCCCAAGGACCACCAAGGAATCCGAGAATACGAGAACCAAGAGTACGGGCTACTACTTGTCCACCAGCAGCTCCAGCTCCTCTTGCTGCAGCAGCACCTAAACCAGCACCAGCAGCAGCCCCCATATAATTATTGAGACCTTGATTTAATCTTTGACCTCCAACCACACCAGTCATCATGGGTCTACCTTGCCTTGAATACAGAGTTCCATAAGGAGTAGCAATACCTCCTCTTGGTATCATGTTATTCATAGCCATGTACTCACCCATAAGAACAATCAAAGTACGAAGGTGACCTTCCATAATAGTGAGTTGAACGTTGGCTGCAGAAGGACCTTTACTTAAACCAGCTCCAGCTGCAGATGCCGCAGCAAGTCCAGAAGAAGCCATCATTACAAGGCCTCTGAAAGCAGTTATTCCTCTTATAGCTAATTGGATAGCAGTACCTATAGCTACACCTCTAAGAACTACTCCACCAAGTCCGGTTTGACCAAGCCAGCCAACCATACTTAAGATGCTATTAAGAGCATCTACTACTGGAGTAAATAGAGGAGCTATTTGTTCACCAACTGTAGTTCTCAAGTTATCGAGCTCTGCCCTAAACATTGCTAACTGTCCAGCAGCTCCTTCTGTCCACTCTCCGTAAGCTTTACCAAGAGAATTGTTAGAGGTAGCATCAGCCATATTCTGCATGATTTGCTCATACTTAGAAGCTCCTCCTGCAGCATCCTCAATCATCTGGACCATCGCAGCAATTTCACGAGTACCACGAACTCCAAATACATTATAAAAGAATGCGTTCTTTGAGAAAGTATCTAGGTCTTTAGTTGCCTCATACATCTTGTGGTATATGTCATTCAAAGCTATCAAATGACCTTCGGAGTCCATTAAAGATTTAGCATCAATGCCAACAGCTGCCAGCATATCAGAACCCTTCTTCTTCTGACCTGAAGCAGATAACTGGATATAACGCATCATGTTAGCCAGAGCAGTACCAGCTGCACTACCTTGTATACCATAGTTACCCATAGCACCAATACTAGCAGCAGTTTCTCTAAGCCCATATCCAGCTCTTCGCATCTCAGAACCTGAATAGGTAATTGCCTGGGCCAAGTCCTGAAGGTTGGTGTTAGATGAAGTAGTGACTGAATAGAGTTCATTGGCTACTGCATAAGCTTCCTTCTGATCCTCTAGGTTTCTACCGAACATCATAGAGATGTTAGTAAACAGATCAGCTACTCCACCTTTACCACCAGCTTGCATACCGAATACACCAGAAAGTTGAGCTACTGGTTCAAGCATTTTTTGAATGGCCTCATTGGTATTACCAGCCATAGCCATGAATCTAGCAGCAGAAGAAAGGTCTTTGTTAGTAAGAGGAGTAACTAAGTTAACTTCTCTAACTCTACCCATCAAAGCCTGTTGTTCTTCTAAGCCACCATTGGTCATCTTAGTTGCCCAGAATAAGTCATTCTGAACATCTGCAAAATATTGGTAGGAGTCTATCAGCCCACCCATAGCAGATAAGGCAGCTCCTGCAGCTCCTCTTGACCATACCAGTTCAGTAAGACCACGATTAGCTCCAGAGGACTGATAGATCTCCTCCATCATATTCCTGTATGCCTTTCCAATATTGTTGGCCTGATTGGTAAACTGGTCTTGGAGAACCATAGCAACTCCTACAGATACCATAGCTTGACCAGAGTTCATACCTATCATGATGTCTTCTTTGTTGTATTACTCATTTCTTTCATTTTCTTGTGATACTCTTCTGCTAACTCATAGAATACCTTCCTGGACCTATACGGAAGTTTGAGGTAAGTGAGATAGTCCAGGGTTATCTCAGCCCTTGTAATGAAAACAAATTTATACTCATTACTTATGCCTCCGTCAGGTAGAAAAAAGTTGGCACAGCCAAAATTGATACCTGAGTCTTACTATGGGTTAGTGGATCTTCTATTTCAGTGGTACCAGTAAATGTAGGATCAAGAGTAGAAATCTCTTTTCTCATCTCAGCCATATCCTTGACAGAGAAGAGTTTAAAGTTCTGTACCTTTTCCCAGTTACCTTCTACCTTAAGTCTAAGGTTACGGGCAAGCAAGTCTTTGTTACGAGAAATATTCTCCATACCTAACTTCATAAGGTACTGTTCTGATTCAACAGTAGCAACATCCCACATAATCTCTTTACCAGAAGTTAGTGTGAAAGTCAGGTCCTTTAGTTGAACCTTACCTTCATTGTTCTTATCCTCTGGTACAAGGTAATATGGTACTGCATCTGGTTTAGATGCAAGTTCCTCTTCTGTAGGTTGCTTGCTGTAATCATCAAACAAGTAATCCTTAAGATCCTGTGTATAAGTGAATTCAGCCTGATCTTTAGAATTTTCTGGTCTTGGCCACTTATAGTTAAACTCTAATTCCTCACCAAGAGAGAAGATTCTAGAATTAATCAAAATTACTGCTCTGTCTAGTAATGGAAGTTTCATTACATCGGACACTAGAAGTTTGCCAGAAGCAGTAAAATCGGTATGAGTTACTATCCCTGCAATAAACTCATTGATATTCATGAAGTTTTTAATTGATGAAGGGTTAGAAAGTATTTCCTCATCCTCTCCGTTTTGTTCACGAATTTCACAGGAATATCCTGAGGGCAACGTGAAAGCCATTTTCCTTAATTGAATTTCCATAATGTTTAAACTTTAAGTTGTGAATAAAACAAAAAATGGGCCAGAACTAGGATCACTCCCAGAACCAGCCCATCCACCTAAACTAGAGTGTTTCTGTTAAATCTTATCGCAAGTACCTACCGAGAATTCGATATGCTCGATAGAGTTCTCTGATGCGGTACGATCAAATTCAATACCATCAATCTTCTTGGGCCATACCTCATCGAGGAGCCAGGAATTAAGTACTGATTTACCATCTTCGGCTAGTTCGTTTACAGTCATGGTCTCCCAATATTCTGAAGGAACAAGGCCTCCACCAGCAAGGTGATCCTGGCAAGCCATGAGCCAATCGTGAGCCCAGGTATCAGAGCCAGAAGTTGTAAGAAGCTTTTCTACAATTAAATCGCCTATCTTTACACGACCAGCAGTTTTAACGTCCCTGTTTACATCTCCATGAGTAACCTCCTCGATTTCGATATCAGGGAGAGTTACCTTCTGAGCAAGGTAGCTATTTACTGGGTGCTTGGCAAAAGTGATTGAGAAGAGAAAAGTCTTTCTGGGATTTTTTACTTTTGCTTGTGCCATACCTTTTATATATTAAATGGTTATTATACGCTAGCAATTGTAGCAGATACTGTGTTAGAAGCCTGCTCGTATACCAGATTAACCTGGATATCCTGCATAGTAGCAACATCCTTAACCTTGATGTTGAGCTTATACTTACCGTTACGGGCCTCAGCCTCGTTGTTAACAGTAAGCTCATCCCAAGATGTAGCATCCTGGTCACCATCCCAAGTGTACTCGGAGATAGCATCGTCTGTTACCAGACCGTCCATAATGGGCTTGCCCTCCAGATATATACGCTTCCAAGAGTTCCAAATATTTGGCTCCTCAATGTAAGACTCAAGAATAGGACGAATCTGCTTCTTGATATACAGAGCTAAACGAACTGCATTGATAAAACGGAAGCTATCTTGACGAACTTGAGAAGTAAACGAATGCCAAAGAACAGTTGCTAAGCCAGCAGTACGAGTCTGCTTAAGAACGATTACATTCAGGCAAGCATTAGCCAGATCATTGAGATCATCGTAACGTGAAGGAGTACCGTAGTTCTGGATCACAGGACCATTACCATCAGCAATAACTCCTCTATTCAATCCAGCAAATGAACGGTAAGGTCCGTAGTTAGATGCACAAGAATCTGCCAAGCCATGTACAGTACCCATTACATTAGCATTAACCAGATTGCCATTTTCACTGTAGTACTTGATACCAGCAGTATAATAGCAAATCCACTTTGATTTACCGATAGTACCCTGATAGGTACCAGCCAAAGTAAGGAGAGCAGACTTGGTCATACCATCTGTAACTGGGATTTCTACAAAGTACTGGAACTCCTCAGTCTCCTCAGCAATCTGAGCCAGATAACGATGAGTCTGAAGTTCATCTGATTGGGTTGTTAGATGCTGATTGATGTGAGAACAAGATACCTCATAAACCTCCTGGAGATCGCGAACTGCATCTGCAGCAGCTTGCCACTGAGCAGCCGTAGGAACAGAACCAGGATTACCAGCCACTACATAAGCAGTCATAGGACTACCACTACCAACAGTAATAGATGCACTAACCACTGTCATCATAACTGAAGTAGCAGCAGCCTTCTGATTTACAGTTACTGTAAGAGCATTACCCTGACCAACGGCAGCCATGTTAATACCATCGATATGCTCCTTAATAGTGCTGATAGTGAAGTCTCCACACTTAGTAAGAGAAGTAGGAACTCCCCAACCTGTGAGAACTGTGCAAGCAGCAGCAGTCATCCAGTAAACATCCCAGTAACGGTTACCCTGAATGAACTGGTTGAGAGCACTGTAATCTAGTGACAGGTAAGTTACTGTGTTATCATTTACAGTGGTAGAAGTTTTGTTGATATTTATGAACAAAGCCTTTTCGAAAACGGTGTTACCCTCGTAAGTAGTTACGAAGATATTACCATTAGCATCGGCTTCGAACTTAACCAAAGGATTCTTACCTACGAACTCTGCAGGGCTATTCTTTGCCTTGAAAGCAAACTGGATTACCTGAGCAGTAGATCCGATTGTACCTCCTACCAGAGAGAGATTGAAAATCGTATCAGCCGTAGCTCCGGTTGCCGTAGTAGCTATATAAGGATCTGTTGCCCCTGTACCGACTACTCGGATGATACGAAGTTTAGAACCACCCTTAAGTGCCTTCTCAATGTTCGAAGGGCTACCATCGGGAACAATTTCAGACCCGTAGATATTACGGAATTTAGTAATCGAGTTAATTAGCTCATCACCAAGTCCCACTGGTCCACTAGTGGTACGGGCCAACATGCATGAAACCCCATTGAGGGGCTTTGTAGCTTCAACGTTATTGTTAACTAAATTGAAACTAACTTTAGGTGAATTTGGCATATTCGCGTCTGTTTAAAGATTAATAATGAAAAACCTTATTTATATAAAATCCCATTGAGTATTGTTAAGAACCAGCAATATGTAAAGATACCTTATCATTAGCAGGTATACCATCTGGACCCTTAAGTTGAATGAGGGCCCTGATATCAATAATTGGAGCAAAGGTAGCACCTTCTGGGAATTTCTCCTCAACATAACTATCGATAACCGTATAAGAATAAACCTTTTCTAACAAACCATGTTCCTGATCATTGTGATCATAGTAATTAGAAATTTCTATATACAAGTTACCAGTCTTTGCAAGTCCTTTGTTTGCTAGATACTCTTGCAAACTTGCCTCTAAGAAAGGTTTTATATAACCTCTTACAGGTAAAGCAGTATACATAATACTATGGAGTAATCGTAAGTCTTCCATCCTATTTGCTACCAGATGAATATCAAATTGAACATTCTTAGTTTCAAATGGATATGTATACTGACGATATTCGTTGTTCTCCATCTCATCACCAACCATAAATGCTTCTACACCTATATTTCCTGGGTAGTAGGCATTTAGGTCAATCGTAATTCTTGGTACAATCTTTGGACCTCGTACTTGATTATTACCGACTCCAAAGATGTAGATAAATTCATCTCCAATAGCATCCATTGCAGCTTGATACCTTTTCTGATTTTCAACTGTTACAGGTAGATACAGCTCAGGGTTTATAGTTTTCCTAAGCTGTAAAGCTACCTGCATCAATGAAGCATATAGAGATCTCTCTATAATTTCTTGAGTTGTTACCATTATCTCATCTGTATATCTAAACCATTAATATGTATTCTATAAACAGAATCTATACGAGAATCATCTAACTCCGAATCTGGAGCATAAGGTGAAAATAGATAGTGACCAAATCCTGGGTTGTTATTACTAAGGGCAGTTCTGAAATCAGAACTGTCTTCTAGTCTAGTCTCAGTCCATAATACTGGTACCATCATAACTCTATCTACTATTGAATAATTACTATTATTCTGATATGAGTTTTCCCAATTCTTACCCATCTTAGAAAGCAAACTTTCTACAACACCAGGACTAATATGGTCTGGGTTATTATTACCATCTTCATTAGGCCACTTTAAGAAAGCTGCCTTATACCTATCATCATTACTAACACTACCCATAGCACTTTGGTAGTTAGTATAACGATTTACATAGTTTACTCCTTTAGTACCAACTCCACCTTCTCCATCAATATCATCATTAACAGTATAAGGATTAAGTCCAAACATTGGGTATAAACTCATAGGTATAAGTTGGAAAATAGCTAGGCCGTAGTTACCTGACATTGGACCAGATAAGAAACCTCTATATCCAGAATTTCTTACATGTAAGTAATGGAATTCTCCTGACCACTGATCGTATTGTAATGGGTTAAAATTCTGAGCACCCATTAAATTTACATCAGTTTTCCATAATGATGTATTCTGACTAGTTCCAGTTTGTTTATAATAAGGCCTTAAATAATTCTTCTCTATACCATTAGCTGTTTCTTTAAATACCTTAAGAATAAAAGGTTGACCTATATATTGATAAGATACTGTACCAGCTCCATCTGGATTAATTATCATTGAGCCACCAGTTACTGTAGCTATATTAAAAGCCTTATTAGCTGATTGTATTCTGAATTTAGGCCTTAAGTTATAAGTACCAGCTGAATACTTTGATAACCTGTTGGCGGATATTTCGTAATTAGTAAGATCATCAAAGGACCACATACCATAACCAGTATCAAGCATATTAGCTGCAGCAGGTACCATAGAAATACCATATAGGGTTTTACCTTCTTGTTGAGATATATTTAAATATAACGGTTTAGCTCCATGGATACCAACTCCTTTACCATTATCTATCTCTGATATAGTAATACGATCATTACCCCTCTGAGTTAAAAGTTCATTAAAAGATATAGTCCCCATAAGAACATAATGGAATACAGCATCTGAATAAGCTGGGTTAGTTTGTATGCTATCCCAAAAAGCTATAAATTGTTCCCAAGTGGTATAACTAGTAGAACCAGAAACACCATTTAAAGTATAATTTATTACATACCTTAAAATTACATTAGTAATCCAGTCAGGAGCAGAAGAAACATCAGGTCTACATGGTATACGAGCTTTATTACTAGCTGGTGTACCATCATCTACTGGAGGTATTACAGTACCACCTTCCTCTGTAGAATATTTGTAATACATGGTAAAGGTGAACAACTCCATTAAAACCCCTTTTTCATATTGGGTAGAATAAGTAGTACCAGAAAAATCACCAACAGTATCTAATACATTCTGATAATTAGTATAAGCCTTACTTACAAACAATTTGGTGATAATAGAGTTATTCGTAATGTATAGAGTTTGACCTCTACTAGCTCTAACATAAGCAATATCCTGATTCTTCACATCTGCAGGTGTTACTTGAGTATTACCAGTAATATACATATTTTCTATATAACTCCACTTAGTGGACGACAGTTCTGGATCAGTATAATCCTTTACCTTATGTGTTAACTGTATACTGTAGTTCTTACCAAGTATACTAACTATTGCAGAACCTCTAATTGGAGCCTGAGTCTCATTTTTAGAATTCGGTGATACATAAAATGATTTAGAACCACTGAGCTCTAATTGCTCAACCATAGTAGAGGATCCGTCTTCTCTTAATTGAAAATGTCCCATATTATAGATATTTTTTAACTTCTCGTCTTAAATTAGCTACCAAGTACTTCTTCAAACGTTCAGTACCACCAACAGCTTTAAATGAAGGCCTGAATAAAGGTCTAGCAGGAATATCATTATGAAATTTAGAATTACTGTGACCTTCAGTACCACCCTCTAGAATTCTAGCCAATTGTACCAAAGTTAATTTAGAAGTTCTACTCCTACCATAAATGTTTACTGGATCTGCAGCCTTTTCTCCTGGATTAGGACCTACATAGTAACTACCTTGATACTGTCTCAGCTTTATACTACGTAACATTTGACCTGATAAATACCAGAATCCTTGTACGTTATATTTCTTTAGGTAATCTTCGGAATGAGGAGGCCAACTTACACCAGAAGGAGGTGTATTAGACATAATACACTTCCTAACATATCTTGCAAGCATCTTACCGAAATTAGTACAAGCTTTTTGATAAGCCCTTGTCTCAATTTCTGGCATAGCCTCAATTAACCTCTTTACCTTTTCTATATTTTCTGGATGTATATAAGTTCCTTCAATCGAAACTCCTGGTAATGCACCAATGCTAAATATAGATCTGGGCATATTTATTAATTAATATAGGTATATACTAGTAAAGTTTAACTCTCGTCCTCATAACAAATGTATCTATTAAATGCTCGTTCACTAGAATGGCCTGTGGCTCTTAAGATTTGATTACGAGGAATGTTTCTAAGAGTATTGATAGTGGCGAATGAACGTCTTGCACTATGAGATGAGATCAATTGGTACCTTAGTTTGGTTTCACGGGTTATTACTCCATTAATCTTATTATCGATGTGTACCTCTTCGAGAAAATCCTCTCCGATATGTAGCAGTAACTCGTGAAGGTATGAGTTATAATTATTAATATCACCAGTGTAAGGAGCACGGTAACCATATTTATTAAGGATGGCAAATGTAATCCTTGCATCTATACTTAAATTATTGATAGGCACAAAGCATTTGTTACCAGTCTTCTGTTGTACTATAGAGAACTGACCATTCTTAAAGTTGTCGGGTGTGATTCTTACAAGGTCAGAGTAACGTTGTCCAAGATTACAACCAAGTACAAACATATCTCTTACCTTTTCAAGTGTCTTAATCTTATTTCTCCTCATCTTAACTACCTTTTTCAATCTTGGGCAGTAAGATTTAGTTGTTCCTATTTTAAAATGGTATATATGACTAATCTCATCTGGTGTAAGTGATATCTTACTAGCTATATAGTTAGGTATATCTACCTCACTGTAGCTAGGGTTCAATTTAACGCCATATTTCGAAGACCAGTTCAATACTGTTATCAAACCAGTCTTCACATGCTTAATGGTGGAGTACTTCAAACCTTGATCAGCCAGGAATGGTATAAAGTGATTCCAAAATACAGAACTGATCATAGCTGGCATAATGGTACAACCAAATTGTTTCTCCAACTCAGTAATCTTTCTGACAAGCATTCTGTAGTTATACCTTATCCTTGGGTGTGACCTTACCTTTATTTCACACATCTTATTAATACACTCTATAATGGTACAATTACTCAGGTCCAATACGAACATATTGTCCTTACTCGAATTGAGATACTCGGAAAAACTTGCATTGAAGTGTTCCTTTTTAGCATTATTATAAAAATTAAACGGTTCCATTATAGGGCTCTTTAATATGTGAATAAATAGGGTTCTAACCTACCTCTTCTTACGGAGGATCAGTTTTCATTGATATCAATAGTTTAACCATAAGTTTCAATATTAAAGATGCTACTAGACTGATAGAAAAACATAACGAGTGTAGACAGATTCAACTATCTACACCCATTATGTATCTACTTTTTACAATAACTCTATCTGTTTTGTATAGGGTTAATTAACTAACTATGTTAGTTCTACAATTCCAAGCTCACTTAGTATCTGTGCTATCTTACGTCCAATAGCAGCATAAGCCGCATTTGTGAAATGAGTACCATCTTTAAGAAGACTTGGTGGACAGTTCCCAGCAGCCATAGCAGCCTCGTCAGCACTTGTTGGAGTTACACCTGCATCAGCACAGCCAAACTCAACAAGATACTTCCTAAGATTGAAATAGAATGGTCCATATTCAGTAGCCATTATTTTTTCCAAATTTGCTCTATATGTAGTGTCTGCAAGATGCAAACCAACCACAAGCAGAACTTCAGGATTGTTGGCTTCCTTGAACTGATTGATAGCTTTGACCATTGTGTCATATATCCCCTGTGTGGATGTTATGTCATATCCACCATTAGTACCCATCCATAAAATACTACAATGTGGTTTCTTGAGATTCTTAACACCAAACGGATAACATATAGTATTAGCTGGGATAGTAACATTTCCTGTTATTCCTACCCCCGAAAGTTTATACAAACCATTTGGGTCTGTTGGACCACCAGCCCTCCAATATAATTGGCATTCAATGCCATTAATGTAAAGAGGATTGAACTTGTCATCACTTACAGCCTGCCTTCTTGGTTTCAGCGCAACGATATTTCCAAGTGTGTCATAGGTATAAAGACCACTATCATTTATGTCACCAATCTGAACCTCGGTGTTTGGAACAAGTGTAATGGCATTCTTGGTAAATATTGGCATTGCTCCAGCTCTTGCACATATATCATAGATATTCTCTCCTGAAACACCACAATTCAAAACCGTAAAGGTATTTGGGATTTCTTCCACCATTGCAGCCTCATACAGACCAGCAGCAGTTAACGAATCCCCCCAGCATTCTATGTCAGAATTTTTAAGAGCATCAACTTTTTCATTCACAACATTTAACTGCTCTTGTGTGACATATTTATCTATAGTAACATTATTTGTTGAGAATGTAGATGAATTCAAAATAGAAACAGCTATGTATATATTATCACCTTGGTACTGATTCCTAAGATTATCAACATTCACATCAATACCTCCTTCACTTAGAGATTCCTCTGTATAAGCTATTATAGGAAGAGCTGATTCTGGTGATAACCCATGCGTGATGTATGTCCTCCTTGCACTTTCGTTAGTTGGAGTCACTTCTATATGCAGTGTATGATACTCTGATGGAATCAATGTATTCTCGGTGTACTTTGATGAACTATTTTCTACGAGTCGATAGTTACCATCATAAAACGCGCCATTAATAAATACTAAATCAAGAGAAACAGTTTGTATAATTGCATTATTTATGTCATTTTGCACATCAAATTCTGAAACTGCTCCAATATTCTCTCTTGCTTGCTCCTTTTGGCTTTCGGTAAATTGTTGTTCTGTATATCGAATTACATCATAATCACTATTGGATTTATAATAGACATTAAGATGGTCTGTTGTTGTTTTAGAAGCTGCTATATAGAAAGACGCATTTGGATATTCTGTTTTATATTCAGATAAATCAATGACAACCTCCCCACCTGCCGCAGTGATGTCATATTCTTCCCAATGCCTAAGAATTGTTTCATCAGCATACAATAGAGTACACATTCCACGTTCGCTTGGTTCTTGCAGAGTTATCTTAACACTATTAGCAGCTGAGTCAATCAGTGTCTTAGGAGAATATGAGCTGTCTTCTCTTTGCTGAAGGATGCCAACTCTATTATAATAATAACCCTCTGTCCAAGTCAAAGGAATTTCAGTTGTTTCTGTTATCATGCTCTCAACAATTTCACTTGCCTTTTCTTCGTCTATAGCATCAATATTAGAACGCGCCTGTTCTTTTTGGTCTTCTGTTAAAGATTGTTCTATTACTTTAATACACTCTTGTGAGAGTTTGTCAAATTTATTATAGAGTGTACTTGCTGTTAGGTGGTCTGTTGTAACTTTTGATAAAGCTACATAAAATGTCGAATTAGGGTATTGTAATCTATACACTGATAAATCTACATTAACAATACCACCTGCAACACTTATGTCATTTTCACTCCAAGCCTGCAAAACAGTATCACCAGCATATAACACCGTATAGCGTCCACTTGTTGATGTCTCTTCTAAGTTAATAATTAAATTACTGGCATCAGAAGGTATTTCTGTCTTTTCTGTATAACTACTATTACTATTCTCTTGCTTATGCCCAAGTCTGTTAAGATAATGGCCTTCAATCCAATTTAATGAAATTGCGTTAACTGTATTGAAAATTGCAAACACTCCCCCACTCTTAACCAGATTATCACTTCCAGCAATAGGTTCATCATCTACACCTTGCCAATTCGCAGGTGTAGTATTGAATGTATCAGACATCAGTCTATACTGCACATACTTATTGTCAGAAGTAGATACAAATTGGATGGTCATTCCAGGGTATCTTTTGTTGACTGGGATGAGTTCATTTACATTGCTCGAATTAATGATGTATTCGAGAGTAAATTTACCATCACTATTAGGCCCTGAAGTAGGATGTTCCTTACTGACATCATACACACCAGAACCTGAACCACCCTTTACATTATTGGCATAATAGCTTATACCATCGTAATAAATCTCTACCACCTCATTGGCATCCCAAGAATTAGTAGCAGAAGCTCTTTCGCCTTGATAGTACAAAGCTTTAGCTCCTTGGCGGTTAATGTTAAGAGTAGCGTTATTGGCTGTATTCTTGTTAGCAAACTTCACCTTCATGGATCCACCTGCAAACAGGGCATAATTGGCAACAGTAATAGCCTTAGCTGCCGTTCCTGCTGCCGTATCACATTCATAATACCCTATCTGAGTAGCGGTATTATCTATTACACCTTCTTTGGAGAAGATGCTACCCAACTTGGTTAGGAACTGAGCCTTGGTTAGGCTCTGTCCTGTTTGGGTATTATAATCGTCTAAGTAACCTTGGAGCAATCTTTCATCGATTTGCTCACAAGTATAATATTGACTGTTGTACATAACTGATTTGTTGTATTAGAGTTTAATATACTAGTTTATCTCTGAAGGGCACTCCAGTTTTATCTCTAAACATCTGGTCATCCTTACCTCCAAAGAAATCTGCTACCTCCTGGGCTTTAAACATTAAGAAAGCCAAAAATCCTCCACACTTTTTCATGGCTTACCTGTAAAGATTTTACCATTGATGTCAAGGAAAGGTTCTCCCGTTTTATCCCTAAGAGCATTATCGAAATCACTAGCACGAAGCTTAGTGTCCCTATCCCTTTTGAGGATAATCTGGAACACTATAGCTTCATCCTTAGCTTGAGCTACTTGAGTATCTCCATCTGGTTTATATGGAATACCGTTAATGATAAATCGATCTTCCGACCAGTTAAAGATAAAGTAGCCATTCGAATCAAGATAATCTGTGATAGCTGACTTTGGGATTAGGATTACCAAGTTCTCATCGTCAAGCTCTCCTGTAACGGTTGCCTTGTTTATAGGCCAATTTCTGAAGGCATTGTAATAGCATAGGGCTTCGATTGTGATCAAGGTGTATTTAGGAGCTTTATCTTCACCCATAAAATACATCTGATCAATATTCCTGCACCATCCTATTGTTTGCCTGCCAGAATCGTCTTCTAGAAACTTTTGGACAATATGCTTGTATCTATCCCAGTCAGCATTCCTTACATATCTAGAACGTGACTTTGTGGCCATAATTTATTTGTGTTTTAGGGTTCTGGGTCTGGATCAGGATCTTCATCCTTGGTAAATGTACCAGTTACCTTGAAATTAGAGGCTGGCATGTAATCAGGTTCATTGGTCCAACCACCAAATGTATAACCCTCCTTGGTGGGACTTGCCTGTGGTGTTACCTCAGCTCCTGGGAGAAGTTCCTTGGTAGTTACTGTCTCCACTACTGGTGTAGCATCATCAGTGGTAGTCTCATACGTAAGGTTATATTTTGTTGTAGGGCTAGAATCGTATACAGAGATATCCAAAGTACCATCGTGATTCTTCTCTACCAATACCGTGGTTTCTCCGATTACCTTCTTAAATTCAGAAGGAATCCCTGAAGGATTGGAGATCACATGTCCGTTAATCTTATTAGCAGGCATATACTGAGCTCCGAAATCCTGTTTTGCTTGATACTGTTCCTTATAGCCAGCTACATTCATTACGGAACTGGCCGGAGCAATTGATTGAGGGTTAGGTAAGTTTCCCATACTTATTTCGTTGTTTTGTGACCGAAGAGGTCATAGAATTTGTCTATAATGTTAGAGATAGCAGGCCAGTCATATACCCCATTAGATGCACCTCCAGCCAGAAGACCCACAGCTGCACTAAGAGCATAATCCCAACCTCCGAATCCGAAGGTAATACTACCTGTTGCACACATGATTAAAGCGGCACCTACAGCAATAACCCAGGAAATAATGTGCTTTACATTATTGTTCTGGACATTGAAGGCACCGTTAATCATACCAGTTAACACCATAGTTCCAGTAATGATACTGGGAACCAATACTGACATCTGCTTGATAAGGTCAAGTACCGTAATTACGTCGTTCATATTTTATTTATTTAAATGTTAATCTTCTTCTTTTAGTGTGTACACTTCGCTTGGATATTCTCCAATCACTACTTTAGCAGTAACAGTAGAAGCAGCTTCATACAAAACAGTATTCTCTTCTGATAGAGTTAATTCTGGTCCTGTAGAGGTCAATTCCAGTGGATCAGAATCATCAAGAGTTATTTCCCAATTAATTTCCTGTTCACTTAAATTGTTTCCACTAGCAGTTATGACTACCAGTTCTTCCTCTATAGCTGCCTCTATGTTAGTTACATAAATCCTATTAGCCTCTTGGTCCTGAATCATTTGTAAACCAAGGATACCAGAACAACCTCCTTTCATTACCTTTTATGAGTTAAGATTGTAGGAGGATTGGGGCCATCGATTCCTTTCGGATGTCTACGGTTCACTACTCTTGGTACCTTTACAGAATGATATGGGTTCTGGCAGAATGGTAAGAATATCATAAGCCTTGATGCAAGGTTGCAGATGTTCTGCCTAAGGATATCCATAATTCCCCCTGGCTTAAGGGCCTCTGTATAAGCCTTATAGAGAGTAGATAGTGAATCAGAGAGTTCATCGAAGTATTCAACTTCTGTAGGACCAGTTTGGATCCTCTTTACTCGACCAGCAGATGCCTGATCATCACCAGTAGGTTCCTCATCTTGATTACCTTTTACTTCGGTAGATTGATAGGTAAGGGAATCAATATATTGCCCAGTACCAGTAAGCAAACTGGTTATCTGCACATTAAGAAAATCCCACACTGCCAATTCCATTACCAGCTGGTTTTCTAGTCCTTCATATTTCAATTCATTAGTATATTCTTCTATGGGAATACAATGATCTACTAGAGGACCTAAATAAAGTTGCCACTTTTGTATATAGGTAGTCTTCTCCTGGAGAGACATACCATCTGATACAAGGTTAGCAGGTACATACAGATCTATCAGATTATAGATGGAGTCATTCAGGTGAGTTTTAGTACCAGCATCTGATACCATTACAGTCTGAGATACCTCAGATACATCTGGTTCTCCACCTTCCTCTGAAGGTACTGTGACTTTTAGTGTTACGGTATAATAACCTGGACTTTCATAGGTATATGTAGGGTTCAGCTCGGAACTTTCCCCTCCAACAACACCAAAGTCCCAACCAATTGTTGCATTGGCCGGGACTTTGCTTACTACCTGAAATGAAACTTCCAAGCCTTTCGCAACATATACGAAAGCTAGGTTCATATCTTATTATTCTTCGCCTTTGTAATCCTCTACAACAGCCTCGATGAGAACCTGTACTGTGTCGTTAGCATCAACCTCAATTTCGTGGAATTCGGCAAGAGCCTTAGCCTGATCCAAGGTGATGTCCTTACATAGTTTCTCGAGTGTAGCACCCTTTTCGAAAGCCTTCTTCAGCTTCTTATCGAGATTCTCTACTGCCTTCTGGTCGTTCTTCTCTACCTTAGCTTCAGGCTGAACCATAACCAAGTGACCAGTATTCAAGGCCATACTAATGCGTTTTGAGTTACGCTGACGTTCGTTAATTTCTACTTTCTCTCCCGGAGCAACTGTGATTCCGGTGAACTGGTCGAAGAAGCCGTTAGCCTTCGGACCTAGTGCAATAAAATAACTTTTTGCCATAATCTTATACTCTTTATGTTTAGGTGTTTGTTAAAAATTTAGTTACCTATGAGATCTAAGAGAGCTGGTAGACCTTTAGAAGGGGCCTGCTCCTTAGAATCCCATAGAATAACTAAGCTACCTTACTCGGGTAATTACTCGAGGTTAATCAACTGGTACGGATCGTGATTCATGTACTCGGGGAATCCATAGCTAGCGAATGCCTTCGTTGTGTCGAGCACAATTACTGAATCGTTGTAGATCTTTGAGAAGCCAGTGGTCAAGGTAGCATAAACTGCCTCGGTCTGGTTAGATACGATGCGTTCAGACTCAAGCATGAGCTGCTTAGCAGTCAGCTTAATCAGAGCGGCCTTAGGATCAACCATTACGATGTTGGTATCAGCAACACCTGGGTGGATCCACATATCAGCAGTGTTGGGAACTGGGGTGTGGAGGTTCAGCGTTGCCTCGGTGGTACCCTGTGAACGAGTCTTGAACTCAGCGAGATCCAAGAGTGACAGGCCTGTAGACTCAGAGCCAATCATCGTTGTAAAGTTACGACCAAGACGAGCACCACGTACCCATACACGGAGCAGGTCCTTGTAGACCAGGCTATTAGCCGTGGTAATACCCATTACGCTTGCAGCCTCAGAACCATCACCCTTGTTACCAAGAAGCAGAGTGTCGAGAGCCAGAGTATCCAGAGCATAACCGAGCTGAATACCGAAGTCACGGAGGTAAATGCCCAGGATGTCCAGAGAAACGTAGTTACGAACCTCGTCGGTGAGCTTGAATCCCTTACCAATCTTAAAGAGGGTAACACTCTTCTGGCCGAACGAAACGGTACCAAGAGGAATTGTCTCAGCCTCGTTAATCTTAGCAGGAGCAGCATCCGACATGTTTACCCACGGCTGGATAGCGGTCAGACCATTGATAGGCTGATCACCCTGGATGATAGTGGGATAGAACGGAGCGGTACGCATACCTACGGTGATGGCAGCACGGATAATCTCCGGAACAATCCAACGAACGTCCTGCTCGGGCATGTCGAAGATATTCTGCATCGTGTCTACCTTTGGGTTAAGACCAATCTTCTCGAAGAGAGTGGCCTGTGAGATACCCCACTTGCCCTGAACCAGTTCCTCGAAGGAAACATCTACGGGCTTTTTATTCTGGCCTCCTGCACGAACACTCTCGAGAGAAAGCACCATATCCTTGAACTCCTTTTTGAAGTCCTTGGCAGTCATTTTTGTGATATCAATCTGTGCCATAATTCTTTTTCTTGTTTAAGTTTAACGACAGAGAACCGGAACAAGTTCAGCTACACCATCAGCAGGAGCATCTGCAGAAGCCAGAGCAATGAACTGAGACTGAGCAGCAGGAGTGCCTGTGGTGTTAGCGCAGTTAGGATAACGGTTGTTGTACAGGGTTCCAGAAGGATTTACGAAACCAGGAGTTACAGCAGAAGCTGCAGCCCAGTAACAGATAGCATAACCTTCTACTGCTACAGTTACCTCAACTGGGTAAGCACGCTGGCCTGCATAAGCAGGAGTCTTGGTGTCAGTTACAGCAATACCGAGGTAAACCTCACCAGAAGCAGCAGTGTACTTCTTAATGGTACCGTCAGTATGCAATGCTACCGGCATACCCTGAACGATTGTTTCACCCTCTTTCACGTTGAAAGCCTGATGAAGCTTGTGGGATTCATGCTTATAAATCACCACTTTAGGAGTCTTCTGACCGTAGAGAGTCAGTTGATTTCCAGGATTGAGTACATTCATAATTCGTGTGATTTAATTTGTTATACCTTATTAATATATTTATGACAACTTACTACGGTAGAGATCGTCAATGGCCATCTCGGTGTTAGTAGGCTGCTCCTGATTCTGCTGAACAGTAGTGTCCTCCTCTTTTGCCGAAGATGCACGATTAATGTCATGAGAACCGCATTTAGCGCAATGGAGAGGGAACTTCTCCTCCAGACGGGCTTCGTAGTCCTTCTTGAGGGAAAGCAGAGTCTGCAGGCCAGTTGTGTCGGCATTGATCATGGTTACGATTGTCTCATCGACGTTGTCACCATTGAGCTTCTTGTAAGCCGTTACAGTAGCCTCACGGAGAGATGCAATGTGGTTCTTACCTACAGTAGCCATCTCATTCAAATTAGCAATCTCAGTGTCCTTCTGGGCAATTGACTGCTTGAGAGAAGTGATCTCGGTGTCCTTATTGGACAACTGCTCTGCAAAAGAATTCTTGTCTTTTACCAACTGAGCAACCAGAGAGATTACTGCATCGCAACTCTGTTCCTGGCCCTCTGCCAACTGGAGCATGTTCTCACCGAAGAGCTTCTCAAGAAATTCCTTAAGTTCTTGATTCATGTTCTTATTTTTTTGAGGTTCACTATTAAATGTTTCCTTATTACTAAGAGATTGAGTATTGTTATTATTTTCGTCTTGTGTTTCCAGTTCTTTAAGGTCCTGGAAAGCGTATACCTTCGGAGATTCTTTCTGATATTCAGAGTAACTGTTCCAGGTTCTGTTGGCAAAACCAGGATTAATTATCTTACCATCAGAGCCAATTTTCTGAGCATAAGCATCAGCTCCGTGAGATACAAGAGAAGTTTCAAGATATCTAACGATGTTAGTAACTACCCTACGTACCATAACACCCTTAGAATCGTAAGTACCAATCTTATCCCAGAAATCCTCATCAGACATTTCAGGATGAGATTTATCCCAAACGAACTGTACTGTTACCGAATTACTGTGGATAGATGGAGGATCCATAAGAATGCCTCGAGCAATACGAGGATTAGCCTTACCATCAATCTTTAATACTCCATTAATACCAGCAGGAACGAAGATGTTACCGTCTTTGTATGATTCCTGCCACATGACCTTAGATACAGCACCGATGGCATTACCAATATCGGTCTCATGGTCGCAATTGACTGTCTGACCAAGGAGCAATCTCATTGAATTTTTAAGAACATTGTCCTTACTAAAGTCTGTAGGCATCCAATTTTTGCTTACTATGGTTGCCGACAAGAGTCTAAAGACAGGCTCTATAAATTCATTCTCCTTTGGTTTTAAGTCTTCCTCTGTGAGCTCAGGGTAATAAGTATGGTAATTAATATTACCACCAAATAAGCCGAGCTGTTGAATAGATTCTTCTGTTGGTTTGTGCCACTCATAGAACTTCTCATTAAATTCCTGAGCACCGATCTGTTGTGGTACATAACCAGCAAGAATTGTGTGGCCCTGGCCGATAACAATAGAATCGACCTGTTCCTTGTTCTTGTGTAAAATTACTGGTGGCATTTATCTTGGATTTGATTTTTGATCACCTCGTTTTGGGGTTGGGTTTGATTTATCCCTAGTCCTTCGAGCAGACTTGTTTTCATTGTCCTGATCTTTCTTCTTCTTGGCTGGATCATCAGGATTATAATTCTCCTTCTTTACTCCAGCTTGATCTTCTGGATCAACTCGAGGCTCTGCTTGATCCGGAGAATCATATCCCATTTCCCAAGCATATTGAGCCTGACCGATGATACCATCACGGTACAAAGAATTCAAGTTAGCTATCTTATACTGGAGAGCCTGCTGAACCTTAACATCATCGGCAATAGTTGATGTAGCCCATGTGATCTTTATTCCCTTATTATTAAAGCCTGCTAAGCGAAGCTCAAGGTTATAAAGGAACTCCAATACATAAGATACTATCATTTGAATATTACGAAGCTGAGATATCATCTTAGAAAGAATAATACCCATACCACCTTCTGTGTTAGCCCCACTAACTCCAATAATATTGCCGTTAATACCTAAGCCATTAGCAACTCTCTGTTGATTAAGATTCCAAAGCTTATCGGCACTTCCAAGATCTTTGGTAGTAGAAGTCATTTCAAACTCATGATCATCCATGTAACCAACTACCAAACCATCCTTCATACCATCCTTCAGATTCTGTTTTGTCTGAACAAGAGTACGATTGAGTCTAGCCTCATACTTTCTATTACTCTCATCAGGATTAGGATCTGGTTTTGCAACCTTAGCAGTAAGGAATCCGAGGAATCCCATCTGCTCCATGATATGCTTGAAATTTGTCATCATATCATGTTGACCCTTGATAGAATCCAAAGAAGACATGAATGGAGGTATTCCGTATGGCTCATCGGTATCATTGTACATACCAGCATAAACATAGGTTTCTGTGTTTAGCTTGATGTAATCAAGATTCTTGACCATGAAGTTCTCATTACGTTGATAAGGCTGGTAAACACCATTGTTCTCTCTCTTGAACTTGATGTTATCAGGTTTAAGAAAGAGAATTGTTGTCAAACCATTCAAATCATTGTTAGGAACTCCTTCTACAGAAATAGCTCCTCCAACCATAAGTTGGACAATCATTTTATTTACAAGGCCATCTATACCTGCAGAGTAAGCAGACCACTTCTTAGTAGCTTCTTTGAGGTGGTTTCTCATCTTTTCTGCTTCCTGATCGGTGTTGTTTGGGAACGTAACCATGTGACCAGTGTTTGCAAGTTTAAAGGTTTCCTGAATGGCGATTGCCATATCTGGGTTAACCTTATATAACCTGCGAATCAACTGAATTACCTCTACTCTAAAAGATGGAGTTACCATTTGGGTAAGACCATGGAGAGTAGAGGTAAAATCTGTTGAATCCTCTGGCACTGATACACGACCAGGAGATATAGAAGATACCTTTGTTTTAATTCCCTCCTTATATTCCATAGGAGGAGGAGATTCAACCTTAGGTTTCTTTCTCCAAAATGCAAAGGGGTTCTTCATTTGGGTTGTACTACTATGTTTGTTTTACTCTTGCGAATATGATTACAGATGGCTTTACCAAAAATATCATCATCTGCGTATACCAAGTCATCATCACCTTCATCTGCAGCTTGGGTATTTAGTCGATGCTTACCCATAGCAACTGGTCTTCCTAAAGAGTCATATATAAAGGTGTATGCTTCTTGTACAAAAAATGGGTCCTTGATTATTATGTTCTCTTCTCGAACATCTTCCTCAAGTCCCTCAATTATGGTAGTTCTATTTTTGGTAGTTGTAAGCCAACCTGGAGAAGCATCTACCTCTGGTTTTCGCTTACCTTTCTTTTTCAGCATCTTCTGGTAGTAATACAGCCGAGGGTATCCCTCAGTCTGTAACTTAGATGTAACTGCCAATCCCACATCGTTGGACTCAGGAGCAAGTAGTGCCCAGTTATAAAGTCTGCCAGTATCTCCCAAGAGAGTGGCATACTTATCCACCGGAATTCGTCCCTTATAGACGCATTGTTCTTCTCCTGCCTTGTCCATACATGTAAACGAAGAATAGTCAGTTGAACGGCCTGTGGCAACGTCGGCACCGATGAAGTATTCCACTCCTTTAGCCGGCTTAGTGAATTGGCGGTACTGACCATTCATTCGTTTTACAATGGCTGGGTAATCCGTTAGGCAATCCTCGATGGCCTTAATATCGGTCAGATCGAATACGGTGTTACCTGAACCGAGGAAGTCTCCATCTATCTCCTGTGCTGTTCGTCGTGCACCAAGGTTCTTAGACATCGTCTGATACCAGCGATCATCTCGTTCCGGGTGCATTCTCCAATACAAACGAAGAGGATTAAACTCATTGGCATGTGCCATGGCATCTACCCAAGTAGAGTGGTAGAAATTACCCATTCCCAAAGGCGTGGAGTTCACGATAGCAGAACCACCTGTAGACAGGGTAGGAAGTGCGGCAGCCCAAATTTGTCCGGCCCAACGAACCATGGCAGCCTCATCAATCACTAGTAGTGTTAATGCTTCTGAACGTCCAGCCTCTGGGGATGTAGGAATTGACTCAATGAATGAACCATTGGAAAACTCCATTGTACTGGCTGAGCCATACTCTCCAGGACGACCGTTAATGATCGGCGTTTGCATATACCACGGGAGATTCTTGTACATGTACTTAATCTTGCGTAGTACCTTTTTGGCAACGGTGTCCTTGATGGAGATAATGTTTATCTTCTTGTTATCATGGAACATAGCTAACCAGAGACAGTACATAGAGATTAACTCTGTAATACCCGCCTGTCGGAACTTCAAGATTATATTAAACCTCTGAAGGACGAATTGGTAGAGTACTGACTTCTGGTACGGGTAGAGATAGAAATGAGTTTTTCCCCTTACCGGATGTATTACATAACAGAAGGTGCTGAAAAAGAAAACATCGTTTGCAACCTTTGCCAAGGTTTTTAGTTCTTCCTTGGTTAGGCTACTAGGAGTTTCTATTTTCTTAGCCATTATTTACTCAAGTTATAGGTGATTGAAAACTCTAGATCAGTGCCTATTTTATCTTGTAGGCAAGGATAATAAAATCCATTTAGACCCAGTTTATATTGTAGGTTCCGAGTCTTGAAAGAAATTCCTATTCCTGCATCTGCCATTCGGTTAAAGTATCTGTACTTGGCATAAACATAGGGCTCTAACTTCAATTTGAATCCTACCTTCTTTTGGGTTAATTTCCCATTTACCCAATTGTATGAGAAATTTTCTAGGTCCAATTTAAACTTCTCTGTAAAGTAAGAATCATTTAAAGGCCTGAAAAATGAAAGGCTTAGATCTTCTTTACTGAGGAGCATCTGAACTAAAGAGTCTCCCTCTAATGATTGGTTACTGAGTGTATCAGTTGTGCTATCCTTTTCGTTTTTGTTTGACCAAGCATTTCCGTAGAGGAAGACATATTGTGGTAGTAACTGAGTAGTGTATTCTTTTACAGGCTTATACGGCTTGTTGACGTATACAGTATCAGTCTTTCCTATAACTTTCGGTTGTGCATTAAGTTTAGAGATCTCCTGCCTCTGGTGTAAATACCCGAAGCAAAGGATAATAGTAATCCCTAATAACAGAAATGTAGCAATTTTGTACTTCATAATCTCAAACCTTTACGTGCTATGCGCATACGCTATATATGTTCTTTCTTTTTTATAAAGAGTTAGGACTTTAGGACTAACTCTTTATATTTCTTTGAGCTTTAGCGAAAAGAAACATCCTTCCTTTAAAAGAGAAAATATATAAAAGAGAAAATTTTCCCTCCTTAGAAGAAAAGGCGTAGCTTCCTTTTAGCTATCTAAACACTGTTTAAACCAAATCCCAGTTTCATAAACTGCTCCTTTGGCAAATACATTCCTAGCCTTATTCAACCAGTAGATTGGCTCATTTTCGTCATAGTAAATTCTGAAAGTATCAGGGAATCCCATAATATTTCGTATATCATTTATCCCTAATGGCCATCCATCAGGTCTAAATTGTCTATCTGCTGGTCTTACAGTAAGAGGAGGTCTATCAGATTCTAACCTATATACTCCAGGAAGAGTAGACATCTTAGCTGTCTTAATAGGCCATTTCTTCTCAGATTTGAAATCATGAGTCCAAAGGTAGTGGATTCTCTTTACAGTAAGGTTTTCTTTCTCTGGCAATTTACGATAATCATACATCGCCAATATTTTATTTTTTGGCGGCATATAATTGGTATTATTTCCATCGAAATAGGCTGCCTCCAGTAAATTTCTAGTTACCTTTGGGGTATTAACTTGGAATATTCTTTTGAAATTTTCTTTATTAAACTTAGAACTACCTTTTTTAACCCCTATAATTAACAACCTTTTCCTTGATGCTTGGGAGTTACCAAGATCCAACATAGAATGATTGTGAAATATGAGGTCGTACTTCTTGAATATCTTCTCCCATACTGCTGTTGGCATTAGGTTTAGAAGCTTAGGTACGTTCTCTAATAGGAAAACTTCTGGCTTATAAGTTAAAACTGCCTGAATCAATAGGTTAATTGTCCTGTTTGATTCCGGGTTTCCAAGTTCTTTTACCTTTGAAAGCCGCATTGTAGAGCTTGCACCACAATCTGGAGAGCCTACTATGATGTCTGGACGTTTCTTTAAGTCGAAAAATACTGTTTCGAAAGGTATTTTTCCAAAATTTAGTCGCCAATTCTCTTCTTTTTTAGTGTGAAATACAGCTCTTGGCTCCACGTTGCCAAGAATTTTGTAGGTTTTGTCGTTTAAAAAAGGTAGCAGCAAAGCACCACCACCTGCTGCTACCCCTAACACTCTAGTTCTTTTCATATTATCTCAACATTTTTAAATAATATTTCCAGGCAAACTTCTCTCGATGATCGTTATACCAGTCTGTGTTCTGAGTATTATAAGCTTCTGCTTCTAACGGTATGTGTCTATAAGCAGTTTTGTGGTTCATTTTAAACCAGATCCTGTTCTTTAAGTAGTAATAACAGTAAACTGGTAAGAAACCAACGTACCAAAGCTCCTTCCACTGGAGAGTATGAGTGTACTCATGTCTCTTATAGGCTGGATTTTTAAGGAATTTTTCCTTATCTCTGGTAAAAACTATACCGCAAATGTTGATAGCTAAGTATCCTGGAAATGGGATGATTTTATTCTGGATTATTTTCATTTTCTACTGTCTTTAACCATGTTTCTTTTGAGCCTAAAGATATGATTAAAGATCGTAAACTGTTATAATACGACGGAGAAGTAGCGTATTTCGCTTTATTATTATCCGTGATCTTCAAAGCAAACATCAAAGGCTCATTTCTGTAGGGCCAAGCATCCTCATACATCGGTTTCTTAAAGATAGAAGTATGATCTGCAAGGCATTCTTCGAGAGTTTCATAATGACGGAAAGCTCGTTTTACTGTATACTGCCACCGTCCACTATCTAATTTTAGCTTCCTGAGTATCTTATCAGGTGGAGAGAAAGTCTTTCTATCGTGTGCAAAGTACTCTTTGGTCTCTACCATATCAGTTGGACCTTCCCAAGATCCTTTGGTAATACCAAAAATATTATTCTCTCCAATAGTGTGAGCTCCCCATCCTGTTTCTAAGATGGCTTGAGCTGTTACAAATAATGGGTGTATCTCACCACCCATAGCTGCTTGGTAGACCCTTTTAGCAAAGGCCATTTGTCTTTCGTTAGCTGCCATAGTTTAACTTGGTTTATTATTAATATGGATATGAGTATTGCCGAGAACATCTTATACTCTGAGTTCTATTTGATTATGTAATAATATAAAATATAGGATTGTATGTACAAAATCACAGTTAATTGGTATGAAAATTATTGCCAAATAGATGAAAGTTCCGATTTCTATGACGAACTGTTCAATAAGATATGGCCAATCTATAATACTTCTAAGGAAGATGTAGAAACCCAAATATATAACCTAATCTCTAACCTACCAAGTAACCACTATGGGAAGTTCGAAGACCAAACAGAGGTTATACATAAATATTTAATATAAAAATTTGCATATATCAAAAATTTTTAGTAATTTTGCATAAATAAAAATAAGTATATAAACATTAAACAACAACGACAATGACAAAGCTCAAACTTGAAATGGAAGTTGTCTATGTAGAAGCTAATCTTATCGATAAGACTAAGGTTATCAGAGTAGACAAGGAGAATGGAACTGCTGTTCTTGCTAACGGCATAGTATTAAACCGAGAGATCCTCAAAAAGGGTTACTTTAAAAGAGCTGGCAGAAGATCTGAAGCTAAAGCTTATCTATATGAACCTGGGAGTGAAGGTTACAAAATCTACGAGGCTTACATCAACAGAGTTCAGTTGATCAACCTCATTCCTGCAATAAAGCAAGAGATAGAGAAGAAGGATATTATGGTTGACCAAGGTTGGCTTAAAGAATTTAGAAGTATAATCGAAAAATTTATAGGACAATGAAAACATTTTGGATCATTATTGCCATAGTATATGGCGTAGCTTTTATCCCAGCTCTTAGAACTGCTATAGCATTCTGGTTACATAAAGACAATGATGCAACTGCTTATTTGGCAATGCAACATGGTTTCTTAGCTGGTTTCTTTAAGATTTGGGTTATTTATCCGTTCTTCATCATCAAGGATTGCATTAATTCACTAAAAAGAGATAAAGATGAATAAGGTAATATTATTTGGTACAGCCCATCTTGAGAATCCCTGGATTCCAGGGAAACTCTCTCCAGACAAAAGCTTCCAAGAGGCAGTATTCTCTAGAGAACTTGCAAAAGATCTAGCAGTAATTATGCAGAGTTATGGGTTTATTTCTCTAGTAGACTACCCTGGGCTTGCCCCAGACGGCATTAATATTAAAGCATTCCCAAATAATTGGGAGGATCAGCAAATGGCAGAGCTTAACTTCCGAGTTAAGAAGGTAAATGAATTGGTAAAGCAGTATGGTAAGGATAATGTAATTTACGTTAGCCTTCATAATAACGCATCAGGTAATGGGCAATGGATGAAAGCAAGAGGTTGGGAGGTATATACATCTCCAGGTAAAACCAAATCCGATATACTGGCAACCTGTATGTGGAATGCTGCTAAGAATTACCTTGGAGATTTAACCACTATGAGATCAGATTGGTCAGATGGAGATCCAGATAAAGAAGCTAAGTTCTTTGTACTTACCAAGACCAAATGTCCTGCAGTATTGGTAGAGAACCTATTTATGGATAACAAAGATGATCTTAGGGTCCTTACTGGAGATGTAGGCTTTATGCTTATAGAGAGAACCATAGTAGAAGGTATATTAAATTATTGGCTTAAGGTATGACTCACTACATAGAAGATAATAATAAAACAGCCAAGGCCTTCATTGATTCAGAAGATGGAGAGTTATTTATCTCGGTATTGGTAAAAGAAACCAATGAACAATATGACTTTGGCTTAGATGAAAAAGAATTGGAAACCCTTAAGTTTTTAATTGAACATGGCAAACAGAAGAGGTAAGGTATGTAGGTTTACTCCCTATCCTAAAGAGGAGAAGAAACCTGACCTTGAGAAGGAGAAAACTAGGTTAGATATAGAAATCCTAAAATCCATTAGGTATAAGTTTAAGGCCGATAACGAGCTTAAGTTTCACTTCGATAAGATTATCACTAAATTAAATAAGGAGATAAAGAAATGACTTGGGAGTTTTGGTTTACCATAGGAATAGCCTTAATCCTTATAGGTACTGTAATATGGGCCTTTGTTGGGATTAAGAAAAAGGATAATCCAGTAAGGTTATCTAATTATTTATTTTGCATATAGAATAGTAGAGGATGATGCCAAGGCATTGCCTACGGAGTTTCTAGTAAACTGGAAGATTAAAATCATCTGTATCTTTTATATTTAACTCTTGAAGAAGACCTTTATATGGAGGGTTATTTGCATAGTATATGGGTTGATTATGAGGGTTTGGATGATGTTTATATTGATGTATATGAAGTTGAAGGTATGATGGATACTAAGCATACATTGATAGGTAAGTTTTGGGTGGTAGAAGGTAAGATGGGTTATACTCCAGTCTAGGAAGCCCTTTAATACGTATAGGAGGTCCAGGTAGTAGTATATTGCCTGGGCTTTCTTTTGTGTGTTTTTCGAAATAATAT
>Ga0247611_10001139_pt1 | contig 48776 bp, 88 predicted proteins | sample 177DNAGHGhighgp2_FD_192422 | JGI IMG/M metagenome (GOLD analysis project Ga0247611, IMG submission 192422) | Sheep rumen microbial communities from Palmerston North, Manawatu-Wanganui, New Zealand - 1770 DNA GHGhigh gp2 | ecosystem: Host-associated > Mammals > Digestive system > Stomach > Rumen... | reverse complement strand
ATTGTGATATAATGGAGTGAAAGGGTGCGATATGTGCGAGATATCGTATCTTGAGAATAGCATATTGCATCCTATATCCTGCATGGAAGGTACTCGCACTACTTTTCATAGCAGGATTTTTATTTGCAGGAGGTAAAAAATGACAAAAAACGAAAGGAATGAAGAAATCAGACGGATGTATGAAGAGGGGATTTCACAGACTGAAATAGGAGAAAAGTTTGGACTTTCCCAGCAAAGGGTTTATCAGATCATAAATGGCATACAGACAATGAAGCTTCCTGAAGGATGTGGGGATATGTCCGATTATGACAAGTGGGACGATAATGCCTGTATGAACCTTGCTATGACGGTAGCTCGTGTACAGGGTAGAGAATATGTACGCCTTTACAGGATGAGCAAGAATACCCATTTACCTAAGTCATCACATGAGGGAATACTTGCAGAAATGGCTTATCTTGAGAAGTTTTTTAAGAAGGGATTTTTAGGATGCATAATTGATGGTGAAACATTTATCAATCAGCTTAAATATACTGTCGATTCGCTGGAAAGGAGAAAATAAATATGTTGAGAGGAATGTTAAGCTTATTGGTTACAGCATCGGTTGTGCTTAATCCGATAGAGGATCATCAGCCACAGTTTGAGCTGAAGCGTACTACGGTGTATTGCTGCGGAGAGGTAACAGCAACAGGCAGGAATGTTCGGTATGGATATGTGGCATATATGCCGGAATATTATCACAAGACCTGCATCCTTTATACACAGGATATGGATTATATCGGAATATTTGAATGTGAAGATACGGGAGGTGATTTTGTAAAAAGTGGTAAACGTATAGATGTGTACTGTCCGTCCCTGGAGGCTTGCAATGAGTGGATAGAGCAGTATGGAGATTATTGCTATGTACAGTGGGTAGATGCGGAGGGATGAAATGAATTGCAACGATTATATATTACAAGAATTTGTGGATGGATTAAAAAAAATGCCTAAACAAGAACAGACGGATATGATTAAAAATTTGATTTTAAGTGATGAACGGCTTATGTTGCTGTTATTTTTAGATTATAAAATGAAAATAGCAGAAAGCGAGGATAAGGAATGACAGAGAATGAAAGAAAATCAATGATGATACTTGCAGACACCATCGAGGGAGAAATCAATAGAATGTGCGTTACAAATGAGTTGGCAGAGTTTGACACTATGTACGGACATGCAAAAAGAAACCTTGATAAGTTGTCAAAGATGATATATGACGATAGATTCAAGGCAGAAAGGGGCGATAAGGAATGAATACAGATTGCGTTAATTGCAAACACGCAAGATTATGGACAGATAAAGAACAGTTTGAATACATTGAAAAAATGTATAACAGTTTAGGTCGTATGCCTTGCAGAGCAGACCATTATATCTGTGACAAGATACCAAAGGGTGCAGAGTGGAAAGAGGACGGAAATACATACACCTACGACGGATATAGTCTCGACGGAGAGAATTATGATGAAGTATTCCATTGTTTTGAGCCACAGGAAAGCGAGGATAAGGAATGACAAGAGAAGAAAAGCAAAAAGCTATAGATACTTTAAAAATATCAGCACCAGTTAGGGCTATGACACAGGAAGAATTTAATGATTACATTCAGACCATCAATCAAATAATGGATTGGTTAGAACAAGAGCCCTGCGAGAAAATACAGATGGTTGATAAATCGAATTTCAGCCAAGAACAATACAGAGCAGATTTACAAAGTGCCTATGATTGCGGAAAAGCAAGTGTTGCTCCTTGTGAAGATGCGATCAGTAGGCAGGCGATGCTTGATGGACTTGCAAGAATAGCAAAGGCAAAAGCGAGGAGCGATGCGCAGAAATCATTGATGGGCAGAGTTATGTTCTTTACGGAACATTTGCCATCCGTCACACCACAGCAGAAACGGGGGACGTGGATAACAAGCTCCCACGGATTTCCACCAGAGCCAACAACAGTTTGTTCAGAGTGTGGTTTCGATAGAGATTTTTATGTTAGCTCCAGAGGTTTTGACAAAATAAAGTATTGTCCTAATTGCGGAGCAAAGATGGCAGAAAGTGAGGTGAAAGAATGACAATTGATGAAGCAATCGAAATGTATACAAGTAATGCTGAGTATGAACGAACTCATGGAAGTTTACAGGGCTGTAAGAATTTTAAACAGTTTGCTGAGTGGCTGAAAGAGCTGAAAGCGTATAAGGAGCAGGGTGAGGATTGCATCAGCAGACAGGCGGTAATAGATGGTATTAACGAATATTTTCATGATGAATATTATCAAAGAACATCTATACAAGATTGCAGGGATTGTCTTATTAAAGATGTGATAAAGGATATACCACCCGTTACACCACAGCAGAAGATGGGGCATTGTAAGGATTGTAAATTCTTTGAATATGATAGTGTAGCAAAAGTGAATGGAATACCCTTGATCGTAGCTCACGAAATATGCTCAAGGTGGGGTGATGGGTGCAAAACCAAAGAGGATGGGTATTGTTTCCTGTTTGAACCAAAGATGCAGGAGGTGAACGGCTGATGGATGATAAACGTTTTCAGGCTAAGTTAGCGGAGCTGGATTGTAAAGATTGTAAGACAGAAGTAAGAAATGAACCCTCAGCGATATCTAAGGACGATTTGTCAAAGTCGTTTATGTTGGGCTTGGCTTTGGGATTCGGTGAAACGCATGACGAGATGGACTCAATAAAGAAAGCAATCAAACAGACTTTTACACCGGTGCAGGAAATAAGAGCAGAGATAGAGAAGCATTGCGGTTTAATAAAAGAAGATCATTGTAAATTTTGTTCATCTTGTCACTGCTTGATGGGAGTTAGGGAGATACTGGAGATTTTGGATAAGTATAATGATAAAAAGGAGGGAATAGATAGCATCAAGTAAGCTTAAGCATATACAGGAATGCGAAAATAAGCAGTTAATAGATGAATTATCAAAGATGCCCGATGTGTGACAAAAAAAGTGCGAAAGAGAAGCGGATGACTGTGATGTAAAGATATATTTGAAAAATAAGGCAAAAAGTAGGAGGTGAGTCCAATTAAACATTACGGTGACATAACGAAAATTAAGGGATCTGATGTTCCTATAGTGGACATTGTTACCGGGGGTAGTCCCTGTCAGGATTTGTCGGTTGCTGGAAAACGTGCAGGGCTTGCAGGCGAACGATCAGGCTTATTCATGGAACAGATCAGAATCATAAAGGAGATGAGAGAACATGACAGAAGAGTTAATGGAAGGACAGATCAGCATATTCGACCTCGATATATGGTCTGGGAGAACGTCCCCGGAGCATTCAGCTCCAACAAAGGAGAAGATTTCAGAGCCGTCCTTGAAGAAACCGCAAAAGTGGCAGAAGGGGATGCCTGCATACCTAGATTTGAGGGGGGGGCGCTGGCCATCAGCAGGATGCATCATGGGAGATGGGTGGAGCATTGCTTGGAGAGTACACGATGCACAGTTTTGGGGAGTCCCCCAACGCCGTAAGAGAATCGCGCTTGTCGCAGATTTTGGAGGCAGCACCGCACCCGAAATACTGTTTGAGCGCAAAGGCGTGTCTGGGGATATTGAGGAGAGCGGAGAAACGGGGGAAGGTGCTGCCACCGATGTTAGATCAGGCATTGAGGAGACAGGCAGGGCTATCAGTTTTCAAGAACGAGCTGGAAAGCCAGGGGGGGGGCAAAGGAATCCTGATACAGAATGAACACGTAGGATGCCTGTCAACTCTGAATAATCAGAGCGTTTGTGCGTTCGAGCCGGGTGCTGCTTCTCGATTAGGTGGTTATTGTTGGGAGGATAAAGCGGGCACTTTACGGGCAAATGCCGGGGATAATCAGCAGGCGGTTGTTTATGGCATATCTGCTTACGATAGCAATGCGATGAAGTCCGGCAATCCGAATAGTGGGATATACGAAGCGGAAACTGCACGGACACTTGATCTGAATGGTGGTTCTCCTGCTTGCAATCAGGGGGGTATGGCGGTGGTTTGCCTTGAGGGTAACGGCTCCCGTCCATCCCACAAAGGCGATGGATATGCCGAGAGTGATACGATGTACACGCTGAACAGTACGGAGCATCATGCGGTATGTATCGAAAACCATCCTGCCGACAGCCGTGTGAAGGTGTCTGAAGATGGCATGGTACAGACTTTATCCTCCCGGATGGGAACGGGTGGAGGTAATGTGCCGCTTGTGATGGAAAGCATAAACGGTGAGATTTCAGGCACATTAGATGCATCTTACTATAAGGGCTGTGGTGAGCGACAGGGAGTGGAACGTGAGGTGGTATGCGTTGGCAATGGTCAGTTGGCACAGGCAAGGATATCTGATAAGGTGGGGGCTTTAAATTGTATGCACGACCAACAGGCGGTCATTACATATGGTCTTGACCGTGCATCGTATAACCAGGGCATGAATGCACAATATGATTTTAGGGTTGAGGAAGAAAAAATCGGTACACAGGTTGCAAAGGGTCCGGGTGCGGTATGTCAGAGCGTTGTACGCCGTCTTACACCGATGGAATGCGAACGCCTGCAAGATTTCCCTGACCATTGGACTGATATAGGCGAATGGACAGACAGCAAAGGCAAAAAGCACAAGGATGCGGACAGCCCGAGATACAAGGCTTTAGGCAATTCCATAGCATTGCCGTTCTGGTCATGGATGGCAGAGCGTATGGTGGCATATCTGGGAGAAGAGCCTACAATGGCAAGCCTATTTTCGGGTATCGGTGGTTTTGAGTTGGTATTTGCAAGGGTAGGGTGTAAGCCAATTTGGAATAGTGAAATTGAATCTTATCCAGAAGCAGTTACAAGGGTTCATTTTGGCGATGATGAAAGAGGGATAAAAGGTGATTATGAAAAATATCTGTGAGTGGAGAGATTGTGCGATATTTCTCGATTTTCTAATTAACATTTATTGACATTTATGGCGTTAGGTGGTAGTCTGTTAAGAAGAAAATAACAGAAGGGAGGTGAAAATATGGCAATAGAAAAAGGCTTTAATCTGATTGAAGCGGCTGATCTACTTGGAATCAAAGTGCGTACTGCAAGACAGTGGGCGCAAACCGGGAAAATGAAAGCAAATAAAATTCCCGGTTCGGAACGATGGATAGTGATGGAGTCGGAGATAAAGAGATTACAAGGAGTTCAGAATGACAAGAAATGAGCTAGAAAAAACATACACTAGGTTTCCAGCCGAATTAAAAAAGCTGAAACAGTTCGTGTGTTGGGTAGGATCCGATAAAATTCCTAAAAATCCCTATACGGGGAATAACGCGCAGAGTAACAATGCCGACACCTGGGGAACGTTTGAGCAGGCGTTGGATGCCTGTGTTAAATATAACTTTGATGGAATCGGCTTCATGTTTGCGCCACCCTTTTTCGGCGTTGATCTTGACCATTGCCTTGACAATGTAGACTTTGTGGATGAGTTCGTGGAGACTCTGCAAAGCTACACAGAGATAAGCAAGAGCGGAACGGGAATACATATTATTTGCAAAGGCAAGCTCCCTGATGGTGCAAGGCGCAGGGGCGGTGTTGAGATGTATTCATCCGGCAGATACTTTATCTGCACGGGCAATGTTTACAACGATAACTATCTTACGGTAAGGGATTGCACAGAATCTATTAAGGTTCTGCATTCCAAATATCTTCCCACACTTGTGCCGAAAGCTGAAACAAGTAACAGGCAGGCCGTGGTTGATCTTGATGATGCGGAAGTTATCGACAAAGCAAGAAACTGTAAAACAGGATACCTGTTTGCGGCTCTTTATGAGGGTAATTGGCAGGGAGCTTTCCCGTCACAATCTGAAGCTGATCTTGCATTTTGTAATCAGCTTGCGTTCTGGACTGGGCGGAACGAAGCACAGATGGACAGGATATTCCGTAGCAGCGGCTTGATGCGTCCCAAATGGGATAAAAAGCGTGGAGCAGAGACCTATGGCAACATAACTATTGGCAAGGCTTGCGCGGCGTGTACAGAGGTCTATGAGCCTGGGAAGTATTCAGACGATGCTTCTCTTGCCATAGCTTTTTTCAGGGGCAAATCGGGGCAGTCTAGTGCTGTGACGGCTGAAAAAAAAACCTATGACATGACTGATACGGGCAATGCACATCGTATGTATGACAAGTTCGGTAAGGTGATCCGTTATTCCTACAACCGAAAAAAGTGGTATTTCTGGACAGGAAAGCAATGGATTCTTGACGAGATGGGCGAGGTCAAAAAACTTGCTGATGATATCTGCGAGGATCTAAAGAAAGAAGCGTGGAATATCCAGGATGAGGATGTACAGGAGCAGGCTTTTAAGTTTGCGAAAACAACGGCCAACACCACACGCAAGGAAGCGATGGTGAAGGAAGCACAGCATCTTAATGATATCCCTGCTGCCCCGGAGGATTTTGATGCTTACACAGATTATCTTAACTGCCAGAACGGCATTATCAATCTGCGGAACGGGGAACTGATGCCACATGATCCTAATTTTATGATGACAAAAATTTGCAACTGTGAATATGATGTGCGCAAGGGTAAACCAGTAAGGTGGTTACAATTCCTTGACGAGATAACTGATGGAGATAAAGAGCTTGTGGAATACATTCAGCGTTCTGTGGGATATTCGATATCAGGCAGTAACAGAGAGCAATGTGCATATTTTCTGTATGGCATGGGAAACAATGGCAAAAGTACATTCCTTGATACGATTGCGGATATGATGGGATCGTATGCAAGCAATGTTCAGCCGGACACGCTTATGCTTCAAAGCCGTTTAGGAAGTTCAGGCGGTGGTGCGAATTCAGATATTGCAAGGTTAAAATCTGCAAGATTCGTAACCTGTGAAGAACCGACAGAAGGAGTAAGGCTTAATGAGGGGTTGTTAAAACAGCTTACAGGTGGGAGTAAGGTCACTTGTAGGTTTTTATACGGTGATGAGTTTGAGTATACGCCTGAATTTAAAATCTGGGTAGCGACAAATCACAAACCTACTATTCGAGGTACGGACTTCGGAATATGGAGGCGTATTAAGCTGATACCGTTTGAAGTCAATATTCCAAAAGATAAGGTAGATAAAAACCTTAAATACAAGCTGAGGAAAGAATTTCCACAAATTCTTGCGTGGGCGGTTGAGGGCTGTATTAAGTGGCAAAAAGATGGTTTACATGAGCCTGAATGTGTGCTTGAGGCCACAAAAGATTATAAACAAGAAATGGATTTGATAGCAGGATTTGTTGAGCAATGCGTGATTATCGACTATGCCATGGCTGAAAAGATACAGGCTTCAGATTTATTCGGCATATATTCTAAATGGGCGAAAGCCAACAATGAATATGAAATGAGCAGTAAAAAGTTTTTTATGGAAGTAGCAAAAAAGCTTCCTGAAAAAGGGAGAAACGGCAAAGGAATTTTTTACGGCAAAATCCGACTTACAGAATATGCACAGGAATTGATCGGTCATCAGTATCGTATAGATGAATTTAAATAGGAGGGCATAATGAGGATAGATATTAAATATCATGCAGATATAGACAAAATAGAGAAATACCAGAATGGAGATTGGATTGATCTTAGAGCCGCGGAAGATGTGGAGCTTAAAAAGGGAGAGCTTAAGTATATAAGGCTGGGGGTGTCTATGCGGCTCCCGTCCGGGTATGAGGCAATAGTTGCTCCGAGATCATCAACACCTAAAACTTTTGGTGTTATATGCGCAAACAGTATCGGGATCATAGATGAATCATACTGTGGGGATGATGATGAGTGGATGTTTCCGGCATATGCCATTAGAGATACAGAGATCCACAAGAATGACAGGATATGTCAGTTCAGACTGCTTAAGCACCAGACCTGGGCGGAGTTTTATGAAGTTGATCGTTTAGATGGCCCGAACAGAGGCGGCTTCGGCAGTACGGGGAGGAATTGATATGAAAAAAATGTGTGTGATATTCAATGTGAACGATGATGCCGATCTTAGCAAGGTGACTTTGATGTTTAAGGATAAGAATGGGAACAACCCGGATGCAATAATTTATAGAAATCTTAGGGCTGTTAATATTGATGACGGATTTTTAGAGGAAAAAAGAGGGGTAAAGGAATGACACTAGATGAAGCAATAATCCATTGTGAAGAGGTGGCAGAGACAAACGAAAGAATCTGCGCTACAAAATTAAGTGTCGGTCTGCCTGATATTTACAATCACAAAGATGAGGCAAAGAAATGTGCAGACGAACACAGACAACTTGCAAAATGGCTTATAGAGCTGAAGCAGTATAAGGATGCATCAAATCATCCTGAAACTGTAACCGAATTTGCTGACAGATGCCGTGAATGTGGGGCGAAATATGGCAAGTTATTGAAGCAAGAGCCTTGTGACGATGCAATAAGCAGACAGGCTTTGATTGATGCATTGGTAAATGCGACAGACATAGCGGAGAGATGTGGAACAGTTGACAAAGAAGAAAGCAAACGCTATCTGTCAGAGTTTATACGATGGATTAAAGGCTTTCCCCCCGTCATACCACAACAGAGAACAGGGTGGTGGAAAGCATTTACTCATAGTGCATATCACGGTAACGATGAAGATGGTGAACCAATATGGAGAGAAGTAACCGTGTACCATTGTAATCTGTGCAACAGAAGAACAGTAATTAAAGAGAAATATTGTCCATCCTGCGGAGCAAAGATGGAGGAGGTGAAAGAATGACAGATAGAGAAAAAGCCATAGTAATGGCACATACAGGAATATGTATGCTTACCGGTGATAAGTTTCAGATATTTCACAAGTATGTTGAGGATATCATGGGTAGACCAGTATGGACGCATGATATTGGATTTCTTGAAAATGAGATAAAAGAAAAGTCAAAAGATGATTTTATAGCGTTATGTGCGGATGAAGACGGTTCGGAAAAGCTGAACAGGTGGATTCCTGTTAGTGAGAGGTTGCCGGAAGAAGATGGTCAGTATTTGATAACCGTCAAGTATAAACCCGAAGCCGGTTATGAGGATATATACGCTGAACATGGAGAATGGAGAGATGGACGATGGGATATGTTTTGTTTTGGACATTGTGGAGAAGTAGAGGATATTGTCGCATGGATGCCATTACCAGAGCCATACAAGGCAGAAAGTGAGGATAAGGAATGAGTGAATTAATTCGATGTTTACATGGTGATTGTTTGGAACTCATGAAAGATATTCCAGATAAAAGCATCGACATGATTCTTTGTGATTTACCATATGGACTAACTCACTGCGATTGGGATATTCCGATTGATATGGAATCTTTGTGGAATCAGTATAAGCGGATAATAAAAGACCACGGTGCAATCCTGCTGTTTTCAATTCAGCCGTTTACAAGCGATTTGATTCAGAGTAACAGAAAGATGTTTCGATATGAGATTGTTTGGGAAAAAACGCAAAAGACAGGCTTTTACAATGCAAACAAGATGCCGTTAAAAGCACATGAAAACATTTTGCTGTTTTACAAAAAACTCCCAACATACAATCCTCAAAAGTATGTTGTGGAGCGTAAGGACATCGGAAGAGTAAGAAATAAAAAAGCAGATAGATGCGTGTTATATGGTCATGTTAATGCCCAAGACTGGGTGGAGACGGGCGAACGGTATCCGCATGATGTGATTCACTTTTCCAACTGGAATGGTGCATTGTTTGGAAAAACCGACAAAGCAACAAAACATCCGACACAAAAGCCTATCCCTCTTCTGGAATACCTTATAAAGACATACACAAATGAGGGCGATACGGTTTTGGATAACTGCATGGGGAGCGGTTCGACGGGTGTTGCGTGTGTTAATTTAAACCGCAACTTTATCGGCATGGAGTTAAAACGTGAATATTTTGATATATCAAGGGAGAGAATAGACAATGCACGATTTAATCAGCAGACAGGCTGCGATTGATGCGATAGATGCGGCTTGTATGAAGCTTGATATAATCGACAAGTACAAGGCAGAAAGTGAGGAGAAGGAATGAGCAGAAAAATAACAATGCCGAAATGCCCATACTGCGGCAAAGAAAAAGAATATCGAGTTGGTGATTATGACACATCAAAGTTAGTATCAATGGCAATAGGTACGGGCGGTAATGATGTAACCATTAGATGTACGGAATGTGATAAGGATTACAAGGTCAGTTGTAGTATTAGATATTATGGCAGAAAGTGAGGTTAAGGAATGAGCAAGTTAGAGGAAACAAATTTGTTGATAGAATTCATGACTAAGTTAAAAGAATCGAATCTTAATGTTGATAATACAGCAGTGTTATTAGATATAGCAAAATCATTGGCTATGATAGCAGATAAGTTGTGTGGGTCAGAAAGCGAGGGATAGATCAATGAAGATGGTAATTGATATAGACGAAGATACATATAAATATATGCAGTCAAGATGTCAGTATCAAAATAAAGGTGACAAAGGATTAAGTAAATTTGAGAAAGTAGGAGTGGCGATTAAAAATGGCATACCATTACCCAAAGGACATGGAAAAATAATTGATTATGGATATGTTGTGGATGCAATAGACGATTGGGTAAACGCGGAAGAATACAGATATACTAATGCAACTGATTATTTGAGAAAACGTGTCGCAAATACACCAACAATCATAGAAGCAGATAAGGAGGTGCAGGAATGATATTTGAAATAGGTAAAACATATCAACATAATACAGGTAAAAGAATGACTATAATAGGGCGTTTGAAAACACATTTATGGGGAGAATGTCTTATCGGTGAAACTGATACTGGGGAATTAGTACCTGTTGGAGAGCAAGAAGAAAATGCTATAAACTGGGCAGAAAGTGAGGATAAGGCATGACAATAGAATTTCATCATGGCGCATTAGCAGACAGTTACGAAAAACAGGCAAACAAACAGGGCTTTACATATGGCAGGAAAGCTGAATGGGTACAGAATGTTGGCTTCGGTCTTGTGTGCGCTTATATACATGGCTGTATCACAGATAGTGAGTATGACAAGATCCTGCGGAGATTCCAGCAGAAGATTCTTATGAATCCGAGATTTTTAAAACGGCTTGAAAGTGAGAAATGAATTAAACTTTTTCACCTCAAAAAGTTTAATTCATTTTCAAAAACCTATCGAATTAAGACTGAATCAGAAATGAATTAAAGCGGAAAAGGTGAGGGAAAATGAATATAACAACTTACAGAATTAAACAATATAATTCAACTTTCAAAACTGTTATATGTGTTGATGATAAACCAATATGTATAGTGGCGGGAGTTGGCAAAACAGTATCAAACATTATTGCTTATCTTAATGGCTATGATGTAGCTATATCAGATGGTAGGATTAAAAAGATTCTTGATACATGCAAGGAAGAAAGCGAGGTATAACAATGAAAACAAATAAAATAGCAATGCTCGGTATAGGGATGGCGTTGTATGTTGTTCTCGGATTTACGATAAAGATGCCACTTGTTGCACATATTCAGACAGATTTAGGATACATTGCTTTCGGTTGTTTCCTGTATCTGATAGGGTGGCATGCGTGTATAGTGGGAGTTGTAGGTTGTCTCCTTGAAAGCCTGATATTTTCAGGATGGGTACCGATTGGATGGATGATAGGGCAACTTGCCATAGGGATAATCTGTGGGATTGTGTATAAAAAGACCAACAGCATTCTTATCCATGTGGCAACAACAATCATTGCGGTATTTATTGGCGTGGCAATCATAAAGACGGGAATTGAATGTGCGCTTTACGGCATACCTCTTATGATTAAGTTTCCCAAGAATCTGATTGCATTCGTGGCAGATGTCATTCCCATGATAACAGGGTATTTTGTTGCGAAACGTCTTTACCCATATTATGAAAAAGTAGAAAGTGAGGAATAAATATGGAAGATATAGAAGTGGTAATCAGAATACCGAAAGAAACATATAACTACATAAAAAAACAAGTAGCAGAAGGAATCGACAATCCCTTAAAAGTATATATTGCAAATGGTACACCTCTCCCTAAAGGGCATGGGCGGCTATTGGATGAAAAAGAGATCCTTGCTCCTGAGAAGCATGATGGCGGTTGGTATGATTTGACTGATATGCCTGAATATATTGCTGGGGTGCCAACAATCATAGAAGCAGATAAGGAGGTAGATAGAAAATGAGAAAATGTAATGTATGTGGCAGGAGGTTTAGACTCCTTGCAAAGAACAGATATGAAATAATGAGGGTTCCTGTCGGACTCAATCGTTTAACCGAAGAAACTATGTACTACAATGCTTTTGATTGTCCCTATTGTGGTTGCCAGAATATCGCTGGAGTTGTTGAAAAAGCAAGGGTTGTAGAAGAAACAAAGGAAAGTGAGGAATAGCTATGGCAGATTATCATGTGGGGTGTGGAATAGCCGGAATATATGCTGGAAAACTAAAAAAGAGCGGTGACGAGTGGCTTGATAAGTCAGATGTAACAAAAGAAGCTTTGAATTCTGTTTTCGATTTTCTGTATAGCCACGAAAAAGAAGTTAGAGCAACCATTGGAGGGAAGAGATATGTCATGCAAGTAGTGCCGATTGAAGAAAGTGAGGAAGTATGAGCATTCTTATTAAAACAATGACGAACTTACCAGAATATTGCTATGACTGCCCTTGCCATGATGGGGAAAGTGGCTATTGTCAAGCGGATAAAGAACATAGATATTCAGTTTATCGCCCTTTTTGGTGTCCTTTAGTAAAGATAAGTATGGAGCAGCCAAATATTGAAGACATGCTTTCAGTTCTTGACCGTTCTATGGAATGTATTTTGGAATCGGACCATAGATCCTTTGCAAATCCGGAGACTGAAACCGGCTGGATATTTGACCATATAATAGCGTGGCGCAAAATGATCCAACCGTATATAAAGGAGGAAGGTTAAGATGCAGATGATTATTGATATTGTAATAGATTTGCTGATTTGTTTTTGTGGCTTTGGGCTTGGATATAAAAAGGGATGGAAAGATAAGGAGAGCGAAGATGCTTGAACCTCTAAAAACAGTAAAAGAGCTGATAGATCTGTCAGGGCTTACAAGGTCGGAGATATCACGCAGGACAGGTATAGCTGTAAAAAACTTATGTGAATATTATCACGGGAAGTGGGAGCCCCGGTGGCATAATTATTCGCTTATATATGATGCGGTAAGAAAGGAGCTGTCGGATGAATCCTGAGAAGTTACCGGGATTCGGTTATTTATGAAATAGTGAAAAAACAATAAAATCCGTTGACATTTATTTCTATTAGTGGGTATCGAGGAGTACAGGAACTGAATACCATTTTTAGGAGGATAAAAATATGGAATACGCAAAGTTTTATAACCTTGATGATTACACAGTATTAAATGGTGACTTTGAAGTGATCGGCAAATTCAAGTACACAAATGAGGTGGAAGGACTTACTGAGGTTACTAAAGACAAGTTCAAAGCATCGCTCCACCTTATGAGCGACAGCGACAGGAACGATAAGGGCTTTTTCGTGATAACAAATGAGATCCCTTTAGAAGCCCTGGAGGCAGCTTCAGCTAGACTGTACAGGTCAGCGTATAAAAGAGGGAGGAGGTAAACGCATGAAGAAGACGGAAAATGAGTGTGTGGGATGTCCGGAGAGATTATGCGGTTCTGACTGTCCGTGCAGAAACGTTACCAGGTACTATTGTGATAATTGTGGAGAAGAGCTTGAGCCGGATGAACTATATGATTATGACGGAGAGATGCTTTGCAGGGATTGCCTGCTCAGCAATTTCAAGACCATAAGGGAGGTAGAGAGATGAAAAGAATAATTCCGGCTGATATATATCTTGGCTTACCATGCAGCGTGGTAGCAGTAGGGTGCGCTTTGGGGGCAGATGATCTGAATGCTCTGGCAGGGCTTGTAAGCGATGATTTACACGATGATGGATATTTGTCCCTTGACGGCATGAACCGTCTTATCAGGGCAAATCAGAAGGTAAAAAAGTGTGAGTATTTTAAGCGGGGGCAAAGACCGACTTTACAAGCGTGGGCAAATACACATGCAGGGCAGAGAGCTGTTATCTGCCTATATGGGCATTTTATCTACTTTGACGGGACGGATTATCATTCATTTTTTTACAATGATTATGACCTGGTGGTGAAAGTATGGTATCTTGAATGACGGGGAGATGAACCAATGCTTTGCAAGATTAAAGAAATAAAAAGGGTTGCAGTATAAGATTCCAAGATTATAAATGCTGATTTTCTGTATAAAATATGGTATAATGTTATCAGGAATATAAGGCAAGGACAGAGGATAGCTACCTTTTCAATGCCCTAATCATTGATTACTTGCTTTATATATAAAATAACTATTAGGGAGTTGATAACATGGAAAAATGGATTTGTAATAGGTGTGGTAAGGAATTATCCGAGAAGCCGTACAAAAATCAGACTTGTGATTGCGGGGGCAGATTTGCAAGGTTCGCTGTTTGTGAAAAATGTGGTAAATGGTTCAAGAATGAAAAAGGCTACAAGTTCTGCTCTGCTGAATGTGGAAGAGGTAAGCATGACAGAGATGGTAAGATAGAGGTTATCTGTGATTGTTGCGGAAAGACCTTTGTCAGATACAAAAGTGACCGAAAAAGCAAAAAGCATTTTTGTAGTTTAGATTGCAAGCGTGAGTATGAAAAACAAAACAGAGTGGAGCGTACTTGTAAGGAATGTGGAAAAGTTTTCCAGATTCCTAAAAGTGTTGTAAGCGGAAAAACAAACGCAAGTGCAAACTTTTGTTGTCGGGAATGCTATGACAAGTATCTATCTGATTTTAACAGGACAGATACATACAGAGGATTCAAACAGGCTAAAAGGAAATACTTTTCGGGAAAACAGTTTTGTGCTATATGTGGCACAACAGAAAAGATACAAATACATCACATAATCCCATACAGATTGACGCAAGACAACAGCCGGGAAAATCTTATCCCTTTATGCGTGAAACATCATAAAATCATAGAGTATATCGGTTTAGACCTTTTGAAAACTGATATGGATTATAAAAAGATAAAATTTTTGTATAATAATATTTTGAGAGAAAGACAACACATAACCTATATGAAAATCAAGGAAGAGAAAGATGGAAATTCAGTATTTATCACCGAATGATTTAATCCCTTATGGGCATAATTCAAAAAAACATCCTGCGAGTCAAATAAAACTGATCGCTAATAGTATTAAAAGTTTTGATTTTGTTCAACCGATAGTGGTTGATAAAAATAATGTTGTAGTCATTGGACACGGCAGATTGCTTGCCGCCAAGAGGTTGAAATTAAAAGAAGTTCCTGTGACAAAAGTTGAAAATTTATCAGAAGATGAAATAAGAGCGTTGAGATTAGCCGATAATAAGGTATCGGAGAGTGAATACAATTTAGACAATTTGAATTTTGAATTATCTGATATTGATCTTGATATGTCCGACTTTGGCTTTGATCTTAATTTTGATGATGATGAGTCGGACAAAAACAAAGATGATGAAAATGATATCTTCGGGCAGAATATACGATCTGCCTTTACGGCTAATGTATTTGAGAACCAGGAGAGGAGACAGTTTAGCGCGGATAATTATTATGGGATTCCGTCTATGTTTCCTACGCAAACAACAGGAGAGCAGATGCTTCGTTTCTGTGACTGGAATGAAGTTGAGGATCCTGAAAATTACATTGCTCATTTTTACTATGATGACATTAAATTTATGCAGGCATGGAGAAACCCGGATAAGTATGTTGACAAGCTGAGGAAGTTTAAGGCGGTTGTATCGCCTGATTTTTCACTATACACCGATTTCCCCAGATGCTTACAGATATTATCATGCTATCGCAGACAATGGGTTGGAGCGTATTGGGAGAGTTTAGGGCTTGATGTGATTCCTGATGTAGTGTGGGGAGATGAAAAGTCTTTTGATTATTGTTTTTTAGGCATTCCTGAAGGTGGAACGGTAGCTGTGTCCACAGTTGGAGTGGCTAATGATAAATACTGGAACGGGTCTCAAGGTGAGATGTTCCGTGCCGGATATAATGAAATGATAAATCGTCTTGCGCCATCTACTATTCTTTTTTATGGTGATATGATAGAGGGGTTGGATGGTAACATTATTCGGTGTCCATCTTATTATGAACAAAAGAGAGCTTTATTGAACAAGCAGAAGGGAGCTAAAAATGGGAAGAGGTAGTAGTGGATTAGGTGGTGAGGGGCCTTTCGGTGGAGGAATGACAGGTGATAGTACCGGCGCAACGGTTAAATCGTCACATCCTCTTACTGATGCAATAAGCTCTGGTGGTGGTGGATTTGCTAATGAAATCCAAAATACCAGAGATGCTTTTGAACGTGAGTACGGATCAGCAGTAAAAAGGATGAATCTATCCCTTGCTACGTTTAATGAACCCGGTGTTCTGGGTGCATATGGTGGTGATACATTATTCATGAATGAAAAATATGTGGGGAATGCAAATCTCACAGAAGCTATGCAGGCATCCGTAAAAAGCGGTTTCCATCCGAGTATCGGGAATAAGACGGGCGCGGAAGCGGTGGCCGCTCATGAGATTGGGCATCGTCTGGGTGAAATCGCTGCTGCACAGGCAGGTATTTCCGAAAAGGAAATAGTCGCAAGAGCTGGTAAAAAGGTTGGTATCAAAACTGAAAATGTGGCAGGTCATATTTCAGGATATGCAAGAAGCAACTACAGCGAAACTATTGCAGAAGCAAGTTCTGATGTGTTCTGCAATGGCAAAAAAGCATCTAAAGCATCAAGAGCTATTATGGCTGAAGTAAAGTCTATTTTAGGATAAAAGGAGGATCATTATCATGGCAAAAAAATTACCGTCATCATCAGGTTATTTTAACAAGGAAATGCTGGCAATCCTTAAAAAGGGTGAGCAGAAATCGTCCGGCAAGAAAAAGAGTTCCACAGGATCAAAGAAAAAGGGGAAATGATGAAAGATAAGTGGGTCTGTAGTAAGTGTGGATATACCATGCTTGAAAAACCGTCTAAAAATCAGATTTGCAATTTAGACGGTTGTAAAGGTCGTTTTGTAAAGACAGGAGGTATTCTGTGGAGACTGAAAAACTCAAAATTGAGTACGTCAAATTAAGCGAAATTCAACCGTATAAAAATAATGCAAAACTGCATCCCAAGGAACAGATTGAGCAGATTAAAAAATCTATCAAGGAGTTTGGTAATATCGATCCTATCGGCGTTTGGCATGGAGAGATTGTTGAGGGGCATGGTCGGTATATTGCTGCCAAACAGCTCAAACTGGACGAAGTTCCTATTATCCGGCTTGATGGTTTGACCGATGAAGAACGAAAGGCTTATGCGCTTGTGCATAACAAGCTGACCATGAATTCTGATTTTGATGACGACTTGCTTAATATTGAACTTGATGGCATTTTTGATATAGATATGGCAGAGTTCGGTTTTGACCTTAATTTTGAGGATGAAAATGAAGAACCGAATGAGATTGAAGAAGATAATGTCACAGAGGATGTCGATTCTCGTTGTCATATTGGCGATTTATGGCAACTTGGAAACCACAGGCTTATATGTGGAGATTCTACGGATATTGCGGTTATTGATAGGCTTATGGATGGGGTAAAGGCTCATCTGCTTCTGACAGACCCTCCGTATGGAACAACTGCGGTTGAATGGGATTGTGATATAGACCTCAACAAAATGTGGAGCGTTGCAACTTCACGTTCATACGATAATGCAGCTAATGTTATTTTTTCAGCACAGCCGTTTACAACAACAGTTATTAACAGTAATGTAAAAGAGTTCAGATACGAAATAATATGGGTTAAAACGCAAAAAACAGGATTCTATAATGCCAATCGGATGCCGTTAAAAGCACATGAGAACATTCTTGTTTTTTATAGGAAACTACCATCATTTCATCCTCAAAAAATAAAAGTTGAAAGAGATGATATTGGAAGAAGAAGAACAAAAAAAGCAGACAGGTGTGTTCTATATGGACATGTTGAAGCGCAAGATTATGTTGAAGACGGGACAAGATACCCAAGCGATGTTATCGAATTTTCAAATTGGAATGGTGCTTTGTTTGGAAATAACGAAAATGCAACAGTCCACCCAACGCAAAAGCCTATTGAATTGTTATCGTATTTGATAAGAACCTATAGCAATGATAGCGATGTTGTGCTTGACCTTTTCGGCGGTAGTGGTAGCACACTAATAGCCTGTGAACAGTTAAACCGAAAATGCTATATGTGTGAATTAGATGAACATTATTGCGATGTTATCATAAATCGGTGGGAAACATTGACAGGCGAACAAGCCGTACTGTTATCTGATAAGGAGGAAACGTAAATGGGCAGGGGTGCAAGTGGAATAAGTGGTAGTAATGCCTTACAGCCTATTGCCATAAATCCCGATTGGGCATATCAGCCTGATGAAAACACCGATTTAAATGATGTTGTAAAAAATCCGATTCCTTTTGTTGGCGATGGCGAGGATTGGAGGATCGGAAACCTTCTTGAGAATGAAACTATACAGACTTCTTACGATGGAAATGCTGATGTTGATGTTGATAAGATACAGACATTACAGCCTTTTGTCTTAAAATCTGGAATTACAAATTATCAGAGCTTTGATGGCTCTGAAAAGCCGTATGTGTGCGAATTAGATGGTAAATATTATCTATTAGACGGCAATCACAGAGTTGCAAAGGCTAAACTTGATGGAAAGAAAACTGTAAATGTTATATTATCAAAAAGGAGACAGAGATAAGGAGGTGATCTTATGCCGAGAAAACCTACAGGAAATCCGAACGGCAGACCCCAAAAAAAAATTGATCAGACGACTTTTGAAAATCTTTGCAAAATCCAATGTACAGAATCTGAAATTGCTGGGGTTTTCGAGTGTTCGATTGATACTATCAATACATGGTGCAAACGTACGTTCGGTATGACTTTTTCGGATACATATAAAATGTACTCTGACCGAGGGAAAGCAAGCCTTCGCCGGATACAGTTCAAACTTGCAGAACGTAATCCGTCTATGGCTATTTTTCTGGGTAAAAACCTATTAGGACAGACTGATAAGGTTGAGCAGACCGTGATGGAAGTCGAGGATCTGACAAGCCTTGCTGATATGTTAAGGGATGATGGTCCGGCTGAAAGTGAGGGCGAGAATGCCAACAGTAACCCGTCAGACGATTGACTGGAAACCATTTTCACAAAAGCACAAAGACTATATAAAAAGCGCACTCCGTAACAAGATGAATGTTGCGGAGGGCGCTATTCGTAGTGGAAAGACGATTGACCATTGTATAATTGCGGCCATGTATCTTGAGGAATGCCCGGACAAAATACACCTTGCATCAGGGTCTACTTTGGGTAATGCGAAGCTGAATATCGGCGTGTGTAATGGTTTCGGGCTTGAGAATCTGTTCCGTGGGCGCTGTAAGTGGGGGAAATACAAGGATAACGAAGCCCTGTTTATTAAGACACAAACAGGAGACAAAGTGGTTATATTCACAGGTGGCGCTAAAGGTGATGCATATAAGCGCATTCTAGGAAACTCCTATGGTATGTGGATCGCAACCGAAATAAATGAGCATTTTGATTCGGACGATTCCAGGACATCATTTATCAAGGTTGCTTTCGGCAGACAGGTGGCTGCTATTGCTCCATTGGTTTTATGGGACTTAAACCCTTGCAATCCTTCTCACAGGATCTATCGGGAATATATTGATCTTTATAAAACACAGTATGTCGGTGGTTATCAATACCAACATTTCACAATACATGACAATCTATCCATATCAGAAGAACGTAAAGCCGAAATCGAGAGTCAATATGTTAAAGGCTCTATCTGGTATCGAAGAGATATCCTGGGAGAGCGTTGTATTGCAGAGGGGCTTGTGTATCCTATGTGGGAAGATGCCTTTGCAGAACCGCCTTCAGACCTCAATCCCGAAGAGTATTGTGTTTCTATAGATTACGGTACAATGAATGCCTTTGCAGGCTTATTATGGGCAAGGTACGGTAAAATATGGTATGCTATCCGTGAATACTACTACTCCGGCAGAGATAAAGGCAGGCAAAAAACAGATGAAGATTATGGCAAAGATATTGATACATGGCTTGCTGATATTGAGCCTCCTGATGGGGGCAAGCTATTAGTTATAATTGATCCATCTGCTGCATCCTTTATCGCTTTGCTTCGCAAGCGTGATGGCCGATACAAAGTGCTTCCGGCTGATAATGATGTGGCAGACGGGATCCGTGAGACAGCAAACGCGATGGAAAATGGCTACATCAAAATAGCTCCATCACTTAAGCATTGGAGAATGGAAGCAGAAGGCTATATTTGGGATGATAAAGCCGTTGATGACAGACCTGTTAAGGTAAACGATCATTTGATGGATAGCATGAGATATTTTGCAAAGACAAAACGAGTTATCCCAAATGCTTTGAAAAAACCTGCCACAAATAGCATATATATGTACAGGAGGAACAATAAATGAAAACTTATGAAGACCTGTTGGAAATCGAAGACAGCGATGCCGCAAGAATAGCTTTTGTGTTGTCGGCAATTTTTGAGCATAAATCATCAGATATGTATCGTGAGGCTGATGTGGCTTATGATTATTTCCGAAGAAGAAATCGCACGATAATGGATTATCAAAAGCTTTTATACACATTATCAGGCGAGGCTGTTCCTGATAATTTTTCGGCAAACTATAAATTCTGCAATGCATTTTTTAGGGTATTTGTGATGCAGGAAGTCGCTTACCTTTTGGGAAATGGTGTCACTTTTGGAGATGATGCCACAAAAAAGGCATTAGGCGGTCCCAAGTTTGACCGTGTTCTTGTAAAAGCCGCCACTATGGCTTTATGGGGTGGTAGCACGTTCGGATTTCTAAACATGGATCATGTGGATGTATTTTCTGTACGCGAATTTGTGCCTTTATTTGGCGAAGATGATGGTGCTCTTCATGCCGGGATTCGCTGGTGGCAGGTCGATGATACCAAACCGCTCCGGGCAACGCTTTACGAGGAAGATGGTTACACTGACTATATATGGCGCGAGGAAAAGGATCAGCAGAAAGGATACATTCTGCATCCGAAACGTGCATATCAGCAGATAGTGGTGGAAACGCCTGCTGATGGCGAGGAAATACGGGACGGGCAGAACTATCCAAACTTCCCTATAGTGCCTTTGTGGGGCAATCAGGAGCATCAGAGTGAACTTACAGGCTTACGTGAGAAGATTGATGGATATGATCTTATTTCTTCTGGTCTTGCAAACTCTATAGATGATGCCTCTTTGATATATTGGACAATCACCAACAGTGGGGGTATGGATGATATTGATCTGGCTAAATTCGTTGAGCGTATGAAGGTAGTAAAAGCCGCTGTAGTAGACGAGCATGGAAGCCGTGCAGAGGCACACACAATGAATGTGCCGTACCAGGCACATCAAACCGCATTGGCTATACTCCGTGATTCCTTATATCAGGATGCAATGGCACTTGATACCGATAAGATTTCCGCAGGTAACGTAACCGCCACGGCTATTGAGGCAAGCTACATGCAGCTTGACTTAAAATGTGATGATTTTGAAACACAGGTCACTCAATTTATAGAATCATTGCTTAATCTTTTAGGCATTAAGGATGAACCGACTTACAAGCGCAACAGGCTAATTAACATGGCTGAAGATACGCAGATGATCTTATCAGCCGCGCAGTATCTTGATCCTGAAACGGTGCTTAAGCACTTACCGTTCTTGTCACCGGATGAGCTTGATGAGATTGTAGAAAAGCTGAAGGAAGCAGAAGCTGACCGCTACGAAGAAGAACAGGCGATGCTTGACGAGTCCGAGTCCGAGTCCGATACCACGGAATCAGATATGGCCACCGAAGCAATGACACAGTATGGTGATGAAGTTATAGCCATGCTTCAAAGTCTGTTAGATGAGGAGGATGAGGAATAATGGCTGTAGATTATGATCCTGTCAAAGCGCACGAGTATTATGAGCGAACCAAGAAATTAAAAGGCCGTCATTCAACTAAGGGGATGAGTACATCCCAAAAAGAGCGATGGGCATATGCTAAAGATCAGCTCAAGACCGAACACAAAGAAATTAACAAGGGGATTTCAGAGCAAAGGAAACAGCAGTTAGAGGCTATTTCTGAAAGAGTGAAAGCCCAGAAGAAACAGTTGTCCGATAATGCAAAGGCTGAAATCGAGAATCTTCGGGAAAAATTGAAGTCAATGCCCAAAGAAAAAAGGGCAAAAATGCGTGAAAAGATAAAGGATGCCATTGGTCAAATCAGATCAGGCTTAAAGACCGCAAAGAGTCAGTTATTGTCCGCAGGTAAGAATGAAAAAGAGCTTACCCAGGCAACCGCTAAAGGGGCAAAAGAGCAGGAGAAAAAGGATTATGAAGCGCGTAAGGACGCGGCTTATGCAAAAATTAAGGGGCGTAAGTAATGGCTGATGATGCAAGGGAATACTCCGACAAAGAGTTAAAAAAAATTGAGCGTGAACTGTCAATGATTTACCGAAAATCACAGCGCGAACTGACCGAAGAATGGAATCAGTATATGCGCAGAACAGAGGAGCGTGTAAATGCGCTGTGGTTTGCTTATCAAAATGCATCGGATGAAGAACGTGCCGAGGCCTTAAAACGCTATCAGGATGCCGTGCAAAATCAAACCTTGCACAGTAAATGGTATCGAGACATGATAAATCATGTCACTCTTTTATTGGCAAAGGTAAATCAGACAGCGGCCGATCATATAAATGTTCGCTTGCCTGAAATATATAATATAAACTACCAGCAGATTGCAAGAGAATTGATATCTTCAGACTTCTATCCGACCATGCAATCTGCTTTTGATATTCGCTCCATGGATACCATCACCAAGCTTGCAAAAGGTGAGATTATGTTGCCTGGAATGGATAATACAAAAAATCTCAAGAGGAATATCAACGTAAAAAAGGATATGCTGTGGAATTCCCGGCAGATAAATTCAAGCGTTCTGCAAGGGGTTTTACAGGGCGAGTCTATAAGAGATATCACGAAACGCTTGATGCCTATTGTGGGCAATAATCAAAAGTCTGCTGTTAGGGCAGCACGTACAATGGTTACGGCTGCCGAGAATGCAGGCAGACTTGACAGTTATAGCCGAATTGAGAGCATGGGAGCTGTAATCCACAAGGTATGGATCGCAACGCCTGATAAGCGTGTCCGTGATTGGCATCTGTCCATGGATGGGCAGGAAGTAGAGAAAGACAAGCCTTTTACAGATGGCAATGGTGATAAACTCATGTATCCCGGTGATCCGTCCGCACCCGGTCGCACGGTATGGAATTGCAGGTGTTCCATGCGCTCACAGATAGTCGGTTTTAGACGCGCAGACGGGTCCATAGAGCCGATGAAGCGTTTTGAGCATGAAGGATTGCACCAAGAGCAGATTGAGAAGGAAAGGAGGGCGAGAAATGGCTAAAAAGACCGATATAACGGTGGTATCTCATACAAAGGAATTTATGGATGCACTTGCTGCTAAAATGCCGTTAATTCTTGAATCTGTTGGCACTACAGCAGAGGGATATGCAAAAGAGGATTGCCCTGTTGACACAGGACTCTTGCGAAACTCTTTAACATATGCGATATCTGGAGAAAAGCCACATGTAGGGGCATATAAAGCAGACAAGGCAGACGATAGTGGAACGGTGCAAAGTGGTCAATATAGTGGATCAGTGCCGGATGAGACAGAACCGGGGTGTTATTCCGTGCTTGTGGGGAGTAATGTGGTTTATGCACCAAAACAGGAGCTGACAGATGGGTATAACCACACAGTTGGTAAGGCGCATTTCATTCGAGATTCAATACAGGATCATCGAGAGGAATATCGAGAAATTGTTTTAACCGTTGCCAAGACAATTTCTTAAATTTGAATTTAATTTTTGCTTTTTCTCAAACAGGTGTTCGCATGAACACCTGTTCTTTTTACATTTTTTGCGTACATTTGTTCGATAAAGAAGTATATACTTCTTTAAAAGTAGTTTATACTTTAGTACATTTGTTCGATTTTTTTTGTGTAGGATCGTGTAGTATCGTGTATGATTTTGGGGCAAAAATTAGTCTAAACTAACGTATTTAAACTGTTGTAAATGTCAACGGGAAATTTATTATTATTATTATTATTATTATTATTTATTTATTTTTTTAATGTAGCATTTAATGATAAATATAAATAATGTGTAGAGAAAAAAAATTCTATAGAAAGAATTTATATAAAGCCAAAAATGCTACATCCTACACATGTGATCTTACACAGCCCCATATGTTGACACGAAAAAATGTTTGTGTTATTCTTTCCGCAAAGGGGCGCAGAATGTCCCCAGTAAAAAAAATCTAATCCCGAAGCACCGGGACCGAAGAAAAGGAGATTAAATATGGCACTTTCCAGAAAAGCACTTGCAGCAATGGATATTCCGGCAGAAAAGATTGACGAAATCATTCAGGCGCACACAGAGACTGTGACCGCTCTCAAAGAGCAGATTGATTCTCTCAAGACAGATGCAGCAAAGCTCCCCAATGTGGAAGCAAAGCTTGCCGAACTTGAGAAACAGATCAAAGATGCTGATTCGGCAGGGTGGGAAAAAAAATATACAGAGCTTAAGTCTGAATATGACGGTTACAAGGCAGAGATCCAGGGCAAAGCTGAAAAAACTGCAAAGGAAACAGCGTATCGTAAGTTGCTCACGGATGCAGGTGTGTCAGAAAAAAGGATTGGGGCCGTGATGAAGGTGTCCGACTTGAACAATATCAAGTTAAACGAAGACGGTACAATCCAGGATGCTGAAAAGCTGACTGAGGGTGTCAAGAAAGAATGGGCTGACTTTATCGAGGTTAAGCAGGTTAAGGGTGCAGATGTTTCTAATCCACCTGCAAACAACGGTGGCGAAGGACTTAAACAGCCCAGCAGAGCCGCTCAGCTTGCGGCAAAATATCAGGCAGAACATTACGGATCAAGTTCAAAGGAGGATTAAACGATGAGCTTTATCGGAGCAGGCACAAAAGGTACAATCTATGCTCCCGGATATTTTCTGGCAGCAAATGATGAAAATTGCACGAGAGTCACAAAAGAGATATCACAGAGCGGAGCAGTAACCGCTGAAGACGGCACGAAATATGTGCCTATGGGTACGGCTTATCCGTCCAATGACGGCAATGCAATCGGCATCACCTATGAGGATGTGGATGTAACCACAGGCAATATGCCTGGATCAGTAGTCACAAAGGGTATTGTTTACGAGGACAGACTTGCGATCACAGGCGAAAGCTATGATGCAGTTACTCCGGAAACAGGCGATAACCCTGCTGAAAAGGGATGGTATGAGAGAAGTGGAAGTGCGGGCGCTTATGTTTACACGCTTACTACTGATACCACGGTGGATTCTGATAAGACTTATTATGCAAAGAGTGTAGTAAGGCTTGCATCTGCCGCAAAGACCGCACTTGCAGCTCTTGGATTTACGTTTATTGCAACGGCTCCGGCTGTTACAAGACCTTATTGATGGAGGTGAAAAACAATGGCAGACAGATGGGAAGATAATATTTTCGGCAAAGTATCACAGGCTGATTGGCTTGATATTGGAAACCAGGTACCCACAAGACCGAATGATCCTATTGATGGACTTTTTGGGGATGAAAAGACGGATAACCTTGTGGCAAAGTGGGAGAGCATAGCAGCAGAGTATCAGATCCCGGTAATGGCACAGTTCCATGGATTCGATACTGAAGCGCAGAAGACTTTCCGCGTTCCTATCGACACCCACAACATCGAAAAGGGTCTGATAAAGGTTAAGATCAATCAGTCCGAGAGACTCCGTGCTTTAAAGCGCGCGGGTGTTCAGGGTGACCAGGCTCTTTATGATTACGTTCTTGAAGACGGAGTCCGTCTTGCAGACCAGGTGGTTACCCGTACAAAGGTAGCAAAGAACGAACTTCTTGCTACAGGTAAGGTTACCATCAAGGAGAATGACCTTGAGCTTACTGTGGATTATGGTGTACCTGAAGATCAGACTTCTTACAGCCTTGACCTTACCCAGGATGCAGATGTTGCAAGTCAGATACAGGTTATCATTGATGCTGCTACCGATAAGGGCATAACGATCAATGGTATGGTTACATCGAAGAAAAACCTTACAAAGCTTCGCAACAACAAGTATCTCCAGACTGCTATAAACGGCAATATCGGTGCTGGTGCGCAGTTACGTCAGGGAGCGCTTGAAGATTATCTGTCGGATGAATTCGGCATAGAAAACGTAATAACAAATGATCTCAACTACGGTTCTTCTGCGGTTATTGGTGCTGATAATCGCCCGGTTATCACCCAGAAGAAGTATTTCCCGCAGAATAAGGTTACATTCTTTGCATCGAATCCCGGCGGAAGGCTTGGTGTAGGTCTTTGGGGCGATTCACCCGAAGCTGATGCAGCGAAGTTCCATGACGTAGGCAAGACCAATGTATCACCTTATGTGTACATCATGCAGTGGATGGAGGAAGATCCTGCTGTACTGTGGACAAAGGCTTCAGGACTCTTCATGCCCGTTCTTTACAACCCGAACAGTCTGTTTATTGGAACAGTACAGGGGGCGTAAGTTATGGGATATGTGGTTATCGAAGGTTTTTGTGACATGGGCGATAACGACAGGGCTTATTCGGTCGGTGATGTGTATCCGAGAAGCGGTTTGTCTGTATCAGAGGACAGACTGAAAACGCTTGCCACAAGCGCGAATGCTCTGGGCAGACCTCTTATAAAGGCTGAAAAGGTAAGGGAGGCGGCTGTTGAGCCGCAGCCCGAACCTAAACAGGAGATTGAAAAGCCGAAAAAGAGCAGAAGAAAAGATTAAGTCGGAGGCGGCGTGATGCTAACAGAAGTTTGTGCGAACATCAGGAATTATTTCACTTATGAAGGTGATAAACATTTTGGTGATTTTGCAATAATTGATGGGCTGATTACGCCGTCTTTTAATATTCCTACGGATTATATCCGCATAGTTGGTAGCCATAAAAATGATGGTGTTCATAAGCTGTCTGATACGGATCTTGTGGATGAGGATAAGTTTCATGGTGCTATCTGGGTTATGTCACCACCTGCTGATTTTCTTGCGTTAGTTGCAGAAATGGAAGAATGGCAGAAAAAGTTTGGTGCTTTAGATTCACAGGCCATGAGTCCATATAATTCAGAGTCTTTTGGTGGCTATTCTTATTCAAAGTCATCCGGTGGAAGTTCATCCGGTGGAGCTACAAGCACAGTAACTGATGCTATTGCCGCCTTTGCCGGACGATTGAATACATACAGGAGAATAAGAGTATGAGCCTGTTATCTGATGCTATGGAAAATTGCACAATGCTTGATAAAACCACGGTAGCTGATGGCTATGGTGGTTATACCGTGCAGTATGTGGAAGGCGCAAGCTTTCAGGCGGCTATTGTGCTGAATAGCTCTATGCAGGCGAGAGTGGCCGAGCATGAGGGTGTTACAGCCCTTTATACGGTGACTACAAGCAGAGGGTTAAACTTGCAGTATCATGATGTATTTAGGCGTGAGAAAGATGGTAAGATATTCCGAGTGACATCTGATGGCGATGATAAGTACACGCCTAACAGCGCCACGCTGGATATGAGACAGGTGAGTGCGGAGGAATTTGTTTTGCCAACATGACAACAGCAGAGGTTCTTTACAATTTTTGGAGCAGTTTTGGTTTGCCTGCTTATGATGAAAACACAGTGCCTGATTCGGCAATAGTGCCTTACATCACTTATGAAACATCAGATGATTTTTTCGGGGAAGACCGCTCATTATCAGCAATCTTGTGGTATCGTAGCCCGTCATGGGTGGCGATCACCGAAAAGGAACAGGAAATAGCTGAATATATCGGGCGCGGTGGTCGGATGCTTGCAGTTGACGGAGGTGCGCTTTGGATAAAGCGCGGGAGGCCGTGGGCGCAGAGGATGCCGGAAACGTCTGATAGAATGATTCGCAGGATAGTGCTTAATTACGAGATCGAATTTATAAAATAAACAGGAGGAAAAGGGTATGAAGTATACAAAGATTCCCGAAAATACGTTTAAGAACTTACAGATGAACGCCGGGATATTAGTTGATGATTTTAATCCATCAACGGGTGTTGTTGGAAATATTCTTGGAGCCACCACAGGTGGTATGCAGTTTAAAGATTCCATATCATTTAAGGATCTGGGAGAAGATATTGACAATTGCCCTAAGCACACGAAGGAGCTTCAGATGCTTGAGAGCCATGATGTGAAGATCAGCGGAACATTTGTTACGATGACAACAGACACAGCTCATATGCTTGCGGCGGCGGCCGATGTAGATCCTGAAGATCCCTCTCATATCATTCCTAGAAATGATATATTGCTGTCTGATTATAGGGACATGTGGTTCATCGGAGATTATTCGGACATAAATGAGGATGGTGACGATCAGAGTGCCGGATTTATTGCGATTCATATGCTTAATGCGCTTAATACAGGTGGTTTCCAGATTCAGTCGAGCGACCGTGCAAAGGGTCAGTTCGCATTTGAATTTACAGGACATTATTCCATTAATGCACAGGATACCGTTCCTTATGAGCTGTATGTGAAGATGGGTGAGGGATCAGCTACAACACCCAGCGTTACGCTCAGTAGCGAGACATTAACCATGGAAGTAAATGATGTTGAAACGCTTACCGCAACCGTTGTTCCGGCCGGCTCAACTATTACATGGTCTACATCTGATTCTTCGGTAGCGACTGTAACAAATGGTGCTGTGACGGCTGTTGCAGCAGGTACAGCAACAATCACCGCATCCATAACAGTTGATGGAACGGCTTACACGGATGCTTGTGCGGTTACCGTAACTGCATAATAATGATTTTAGCCGGGAGCGTTTGCTCCCGGTGATATTAAACCATAAAAGGGAGGAAAAAATGAAAAAACTATCCGATTACAAAGACGATGAAGCAGTGGTGTTATGGGGTGAACTTATCGAACCTATAATGAAGTTGATCGCAGATGATGAGGTTCAGAAGATTTATAAGTCCGGCAAACCGAAGGTGCTTATCGCTACAGAGATTTTGAAAGTACATCCTACCGAGGTTTCTGAAATCCTCTTAAGGATTGATCCAACACCGTTAAACGGGTTAAACATTATCAGCAGATTTATCGAAATTTTGGTTGAAATCAGCAAAATGCCGGAGTTGGCAAGTTTTTTCGGATCTGCGGAGCAGAGCAACTAGGACACCACGATGTAAGCCGAATTTATTGGCTTGCATATGGTGAATATCGGGGTAGACGTGAACTATCGCTATTTCTACGGTATGTCATGGCACGGTTAGACGAAGACAGCCGTGAAATGGCATACCGTATTTATGTTACGTCAGCTTTGCAAAATATTCCGCAGCAAAAATATACTACTGTTTCATTCTATGACATGTTGTATCCTAAACCCGTTGATAATCGTTCAGCAGAGGACATTGCCGCTGAAGTGATTAAAAAGGGAGGACTGATTGTGAGGTGACGCATGAACGTTCTTGAAGTTTTTGCAAAATTTGTCGTTGATACATCCGATCTTGATAGAGGGCTTGATAAAGCCAATAGTAAAGTGAGTAGCGTAGCATCCGGCATAGGCTCTGGGCTTGCCAATGCTGCAAAAGTAGCAACTGTGGCTATGGCAACAACAGCCACAGCCGTGGGGGCTGTGGCACAACAGGCGGCGGGCGCGTATGGCGAATATCAGCAGCTTTCGGGTGGTATTGAAACATTATTCGAGAATCAGGAAGCTGTAAATTCTGTGATGGCTAATGCGGCTAACGCTTATGCTACGGCTGGAATGTCATCTAATCAATACATGGATACCGTCATCAATATGGCGGCATCCTTAAATAAAGCTACAGGTGACACCGTAGAATCTGCAAGACTGGCAGATGTAGCCATCACAGATATGGCTGATAATGTCAATAAGATGGGTACATCCATGGAAAGTGTCCAGAATGCTTATCGCGGTTTCACGCGTGGCAATTTCAGCATGTTGGACAACCTTGCCCTCGGGTTCTCAGGAACGAAAGAAGGGATGAAAGAGCTACTGGCGGAAGCTGAAAAGATATCGGGGGTAAAATATGACATAAGCTCATATGCCGATATCGTTAATGCTATCCATGTTGTACAGCAGGAAATGGGTATCACTGGCACTACAGCAGAGGAGGCAAGCAAAACCATTCAGGGTTCTGCCGGTGCCATGAAGGCCGCATGGGATAACTTAATATTAGGGCTTGCCGATCCAAATGCTGATTTAGGGATTCTTATAGAGAATATGGTTACAAGCGCAAAAACAGCGCTTACGAATATGATACCTACTTTCACACAGGCATTGAAGGGCATCGGTCAGCTCATTCAGGGGCTTGCTCCTGTTTTATCAGCAGAGATTCCGGGGCTGATTGCGGAAGTATTACCGGCTTTACTTGATGGGGCATCTGCATTACTTTCGGGTGTTTTAACAGGTCTGTCAGATTTGGCGAGTGTAATAAGCGACCAGATAGCTCCACCTTTGCTTGAGGCAACAAGTAATATCATCAATTTTATAGTAACTGCACTTCCCGATTTATTGGGAGTGTTGGTAGATATTGTGCCTGATATCATCAATGCTCTTATAGTGCCGTTGATGGCTCAAGCACCTACTCTTTTACAGGCAGGTGTTGATCTCATACAGCGACTCGTGCAGGGTGTATCAGAGGCTTTACCGGGGCTTGTAACGGCATTCACAAACGGAATAAGTGATATAGCTACAAATCTTCCTGCTATGCTTACACAGATTTCTGATATTATGATTTTAATAGCAGAAACACTTACAGATCCGACCACAATCACTTCCATCGTGCAAGCAGGTGTGGATATTTTTCAGGCACTCTTTGAGGGCTTGTTACAGGGTGGCTTAAATTTAATTGAATCAATCCCCGATATCATTGATAATGTTGTTTCCGCAATCACCCAGGCTGCACCTGTATTGATAGAAGGTATACAGCAGCTAGTAACAGCGCTGGTAACATCATTACCTGGCATAATAAGTAGAAGTATAAGCTCATTTACAAGCATTATAAGTACAATCGTGACTGCGCTTAAGAATCTCATGCCTACACTCATAACAGGGCTTATGGACGTTGCAAGAACGATTGCATCCTCATTACCGACCATTATAAGTAGTATCCTTGAAGCCTTACCTACGGTCATAGAAACAGTTTTAACTGCTCTTGTCGAGTTGGCTAAAGAGCTTTTACCTACTCTTATAGAAGAGCTTGTGAGCATTGTGGTGATGATTGCGGATGAATTGCCGACCATCATAAGTAGTATTGTTGAGGTTTTGCCATCGCTTTTGGAAAGTGTCATATCTGCTCTTGTAGAATTGTTACCTGTTGTTATAGACGGAGCAACACAGCTCGTTTTAGGGGTCGTGAATAATCTGCCTACGATCATAGAAATGCTCATAGGTGCTTTACCTACCATTCTGAAGGCGGTTACAGACGGTTTATTAGTAGCCTTACCATTATTGATAGATGGCCTGGTACAGCTTGTGATGGCTGTTGTGGATAATTTACCCACTATAATCTTGGCGCTTGTGAATGCATTACCATCCATTATAAGCTCGGTAATAACAGGGCTGTTGGCTTGTATTCCGCAGCTCGTGCAAGGTCATATACAGTTGGTTATGGCGCTTGTGGAGCATTTGCCGGAAATAACATTAGCTTTAATTGAAGCAATCCCTAGCATAATAGCATCCATCATGGTTGCTTTTGGAGAGCTTTTGCCTCAGATGCTAGACCTTGGAAAAGATTTGGTTAAAGCGTTAGCTGATACTCTTGGAAATCTTGGAGAGAGTGCTATTGAGTGGGGTAAGGACCTCATGAAAGGTTTCCGCGATGGTATCGAAGCAGGTAAAAAGTGGGTAAAAGACAAGGTAAAGGATGTTGCCGGCACCGTAAAGGATTTTATCGGCTTCTCGGAACCTGATGAAGGCCCTCTGTCAAATTTCCACACTTATGCTCCTGACATGATGGAATTATTCGCGCAGGGCATTCGGGACAACACGCGACTTATCACAGATGCCGTGTCAAGTGCTTTTGATTTTGGAAACACAGTAAATTCCGGCTTTGACAATGCGCTGTTAAACAGCCCTAATTTAATAACACCTACAGCAGGAAGAAATATGACCGTAGTGCTTGAGCTTGACAAAGTACAGCTTGCGAAGGCTGTATATCAGCTTAATAACGAAGAAACACAGAGAATGGGGGTGAGCCTTGCCAATGTTTAGTATTGATGGTATGGAGTGGAATCTGCCTTGCAAGATCACGCGCACAGCGCAGCTTACGGCAAGTGAAGTATCGGGCATGATGCTCGACAAGCGTTATTTCAACGATGTAATTGGTACATATATGACGTATGGGGTCACGGTGGTAGTTCCTCTTGGGAAAGAGGATCTGTATTCGGCATTTTACGAAAAGCTTGTGGATCCCGTATCGTCACATAATTTTGTGCTGCCTTACAATCAAGGCACTATACAGTTGACAGCGCGTGTGGAGACGGTATCTGATGAGCTGTATCGTGAGGTTAACGGGAAAAAGGTATGGCGTAGAACAAGTTTTACGATAATTGCAAATTATCCGAGTAAGACTTATACTTTATCACAGGTGGTGGCGCGGGGAGTTGACCAGCTCCCCACTATTTCAAATCCTGTAGACGGTGCAACATACAGATATAGCAGTTCAAGTGGGTGGACTAGGATATCATGATAATTCGTATTGATTCAGGCCATTATGACCATTATGACAAATTTCCTGCCATATCATTTTCCACAGAAACTGATGTGGCAGGAGGTGAGTTAGTTGTTAGCCAATTTTCAGCAGATATTGTCACATCTAATAATATTCCTGTTGGCGCTAAAGCCGCATTGATAGACCATACAGGAAATCTCTGGACAACGTTTTATATTGTTGAGAGCAATCGAATTGATCCGTATAAAGTCCGAATTGTTGCGCAATCTGCTGTTGCAATTTTGGACAAATACGTTTTACCACCAAAATATTATCAGGATGAATCTCCTGATAATTTTATCAGCGATATAAATATCCCTGATGTTGCCATATGGGCTAGAGATTATCCATCAGGCTTTACCGTAACAGGTTTTGTGCCGGAGCAAACGGCGCGAGAGCGCTTGCAATGGTTTGCCCAGGCGGCAAGAATGTACGTGGAAGGTTATGCTTATGGCTGGGGTTCTCTTGCGGTTGAGGCAAACGTTGTAGATACCACTAATACACTTATTCCCAAATCCCAAACCTATTGGAGACCATCCATAAGTTATAGGCGAGTAGTGACCGCTATAAAGGTGACTGCTTATACCTTTACATTAGGCACTCCGCAGACCACCGATGAATGGGTTATGGACGGAAACGGGGATTATTATATCGTTTCAAAACAAGTTTATTCCCTTGCTAATCCGAATGCCGGAAACGCTGAAGAAAATGTTGTAGAAGTTAAAGATAATATGCTCATAAATGCAGATAATGTGGCTGCGATTTTAAGTAATTTATCTCAGTATTACTTTAACAACGTTGAGTTAGATTTTGAGTGTATAAATAACACTTCACAGTATAGGCCCGGTGATTTAGTGACGGTTTATACGAGCGAAAATACTCTTGTTAAAGGCTTTATTAAGACATCCGACTTCACTTTTGGGCATCAGGCAAAATCAAAAATGCACTTAACGGGGATAGAAAGCGTTGTGGCTGTGGAGGTTAAAATACAGTTTTTCTTTGATGGTGAATTACTTGATGAACTTGATGAGTTTTTCCCGGAAGGATATGATTTTAATATCGGAGAAAACTTTTTAGATATCACTAAAACTAAAGAAGACGGAACTATTGAAAGAAAGGTATATCTTGCGAATGCGGTGTCGGGAACAGCCACAAGTGGTGGAGTAACGATAAGGGTTGATGTAATGCTTGCGTTATGGTACGAAAACCATACCTTGCATATATATTCTGTTTCCGAGATAAACGAAGATGCAGGAGTGATTGAGATTTCATAAGGAGTATAAAATGAAAAATGTTGCCATTTTAGAAGGACTTGTTTCAAGAACATTTACCGATGTTGAAAAAATATCCGTGAAAGAGATGGATGGTTCAGATGAAATCACATGGGTTCCAGAAGATGAAGTGCTTAATTATGTGGATCTTAAGACGTTAAATATCAAGAAAAATGGCACTTACAAGGCAGCATCCATGTATTGTGACGGATTTAACAAGGTAAAAGTCAACGTTTCCGCAGATGTTGACGACATAACCATTACCGAAAATGGCACATACAATGCTTCAGACGATGATTTAGACGGGTATTCAAGCGTGACTGTTAACGTGCCGAGTGCAGGTGGTGGTGTTTATACTGTGACTTTTCTTGATGATAATGGAAGCACAATAAAAACCATGCGAGTAGAAGAAGGAGAAGATGCATGGTGTCTTGATCTTGATGGTACAACTACATCTGCCGGATATTTCAAAGGATGGAATCCATCCCCTAAAAACGTTAGAGCCGATATAACCTGTCGTCCTGTGAGAGGTGCGGTAACTATACAATCACAAGAAATAACAGATAGTTGGGATACTATATGTGCGAATAAGGGCGCAGGGTATCCTTTAGGTGCTTATAAAGAGCTTACAATAACTGTTCCGGCAGGTACTGTATCGGACACCTTAAATGATGTGGAGGTGTGGGATGCCACTTCTTCTTCATCGTATAGTCAGGATTACAGAAATGATTTATCCTGGATAAATAAAAACGTAGCAGAGATTACACTTACCTTAAAGATGATTAAAGTGGCAGAGGGTGAAGATGGTACTACATCAAGCTGGGTAAGTGAATTAACTGTTAATACGGGACAAATAATTTCACAGCCACAATTTCCTAATGGGGCAACCATAACAGATGGAGAAAATAATTATAGAGGACAAGGCACATGGGAGATTGATGGTTTAAGAGAATATTTAAACTCTTTGTTTTTCAATTCCTTACCGAATGCATTAAAAGAAAATATAAAACCTGTGCATAAAACATTCAAAAAAATTATTACACCCTTTATAACAAATACGGGTATGGCAATGCCTTTTTCTGAAGGGATTTGTATTGATAAAATATGGGTTCCGTCAATGCGTGAAATGCTTACAATCGCATCAAGCGCAACAGAAACATATTATTCCAATATGGTGGAATCACAGGGGATTGATTACACTAAAATTTTTACACCACCTGAACTTGATACACCTGGTACAGGCATACCTCCTAGTATTGGAAGTAGAACATCTTATATTGGCAATAATTATCTTAGAATTACTTATAGTCCATATCAACCATCGGGAAGAACTATAAGCTATTCAACTTTAGGTGTTTTATGGGGACCACGAGTGCTTGTTGGATTTTGTTTGTGATATAATAGTTTATAGGAGGATATATTTATGGAGTATATCGTTACAGCACTTATCACCGGGGGTTTATCCCTGTTAGGCGTTATAATCACAAATATCAGCTCAAATCGTAAGATAGAGATGCAGTTGATGAATGCACAGGCGGTAACAGACGTTAAGATTGAAAATCTCACGGATGAAGTGAGGAAACATAATAGTTTTGCAGATCGGATAACAATACTCGAAACAAAGGTTGAGAATATCGAAAAGGAGATAAGAAAATGAGCTTACCTACACCTATAACCAGGAAAGAAAGTTACCTTGCAGCTATCGCCGGAGAACAGGTACAGGTGCCTGAAAAGCCGATTACAAGAGAAGAGGCCTATCTTGATGCAATAGCAAAAGGTGGCGGTGGAGGTGAAATAATCGTTGACCCCACACCCACAGAAGGCTCAACAAATGCTGTAAGCTCCGGTGGAGTCTATACGTCTTTACAGGGCAAGCTTGATGCATCCGAAAAAGGCACAGCAAACGGTGTAGCCGAACTTGACGCGAATGGAAAAGTGTTATCCTCACAGCTCCCGTCATTCGTAGACGATGTTGTGGAGGGTTATTATAATGCTGAAAATGACAGATTCTATGAAGAAGCTACCTTTGAACATATGATTGACCCTGTTGCGGGTAAGTCATGGGTAGATATCCCCGCGAACAAATCCTACAGATGGACAGGAAGTGTCTATGTACGTGTAGATGAAGGTGTTCAGCTTGGAGAAACATCTAATTCTGCATTCCGTGGTGATTGGGGTAAAGCTCTTAAGGATACCATGGGTACAGGTACGCTTGACACCACAGCGCAGACTGTTATTCCGGCTATAAATGAGCTAAAAGAGAATATTCCTACTCTTAAAACCGCCACAGGAAATCCTATCACCCTCACCGATGCAGCAAACGCCAACGCAGAAGAATTATCCATGACCATCGAGCCTATACAGGATTTACATGGATATTCTAAACCGTGGCTGGGAGGCGGTGGGAAAAATATAGCACATATTGACTCTACAAAGATTTATTCCACTAGTAAAGGCCCGAGTGACCCGATAACAGGTATTGCAGATGGTATGCTGATTTTAGGAGCAGCGATAAACGGATATATTCGAGGTGTACAACTAGCATCATATGCAATCAACAGCCCTAACTCCATCACTGCCAAAATTGCTGATGCTCCAGGCGCTCACGCATACGGTGTTGGTATAGTTGTTGAGATTGATACAAGCAAAACATATACGTTAAGCATGGAAAAAACAGGCGGTTGGGTGAGTGTTGGATGGCTTAATAGCGATGGCAGTACTTTGTCATATATGGACGACCAGACACTTCCTTGTACCTTGACACCACCGAGTGGCGCAAAATACGCAATGATTGCGTGCATGTCAGGACGAAACGAAGAACACACATTCAGTGATATACAGCTTGAAGTAGGCACGTCTGCTACAACCTTTGAGCCGTGGGAAAACATCTGTCCCATAAGCGGACTTACAAGCGGAGAGGTGGAAACAACAGACGGAACTGACACGAATACAGCGACTATAACGTTTGGTCAAACTGTTTACTGTGGAAGTGTAAATTTTAAAACGGGCGAAGTGACCGTTACGCACGCTAATATAGCAAGCTATAACGGCGAAAGCATAAATGAGCCTTGGTTATCTTCAATAGATAAGTATGTAAGCGGAGCAACACCCACCACAGGAGCGCAGGTTGTATATCCTTTGACTACACCTGTCACCTTAACCCTCACCCCCGCAGAACTTGAATTACTTAAGGGCAATAACACCATCACAGCAAACGGGGCTGAGATAAGCATTGAATATTATCCCGATAATGCTATTGGTGCGCTTGCAGAAAGGGTGGATGATGTACAGGAACAGATTGATACCAAGGCTGACATAACTTATGTGGATAATGTGATTAAATACACTGATGTGACTATAAATGCAAATACAACTGGACACGCAGAACCTGTTGTATCAGCAGGCGGTGTTTATTTTGAACCTTTATTAAGTTTATCAGTTTTAGGGCTGACCGGTAATCAGATATTAAATGTTTTGCCCGTTGGTTGGACTGCTATTAGAAAATCTTTTACTTTATATCTAAGGGATAGTGGCTTGGATATTGCCGCCCTGTCCGATAGTAATACATCGATTTATAATGGACCATCAGAAAGTTTAACATTGAGAGTTGTATACAAGAATAATTAAGGAGGTTCTCATCTATGCCAAATGAGCTGAAGTAGAGGAATCATAATGACAGATTGCAAATCAGTAAAATATACTGACGGTGTCGAGTTTATACTTGACTTGATAGACGATTATCTTGATATCAAAGAAGCGATGGAATGGGATGAAAAGAAAGGAGAATCTTATGACGAACAAAACTTATGATGTACTGAACAAAATTCAAAGATGGCTTCCGGCACTTGGAGTGTTTTATCTTGCTGTATCGGCAATCTGGCATCTGCCCTATGGAGATGAGATCAACGCCACCATTGTGGCGGTAGCAACGCTTCTCGGCACAACGCTTGAAATAGCAACTGGAGCTTACCTCAAGAAGCAGAAGGAGACCGCATGAGCGTGGTGTTTGGCTCTGCCCGAATAGATGAGCATGGCAAGGCTAAGGGTGGAGCGGCAGGAGATCAGACAGGCGGAGAAGTATCCACACAGGCCTACTACACCTCATCAAAGGGGTGGGTAGGCTTAAGAGCTTACAACAGCACCGTAGCTGATAAGCTTGCAGAAGCGATGCTAGAGGCTTGCAACAATAACAACATAGGCTATGACCAGAATCAGAGAACGGGAGTAATCACAGCGCTTTTAAAATACGGAAGCTTGAAGGCTATCGTTGTAAACACCGAGTGCGACTGCTCAAGCCTTGTAAGAGCCTGTGTGATACAGGCTACAGGTATTGATCCCGGCAATTTTAATACATCCACGGAGAAGGCTGTTCTGCTTAAAACGGGGCTGTTTAGAGAAGTGAAGATCACAAAGGCTGATGATTGTCAGACAGGAGATATTCTCGTGACCAAAACAAAAGGGCATACGGGAATAATTACGTCTGGAAATATATTAGGCATAGCTATTCCTACAGTCAAAAAGGGGAGCAAGGGCAGTAATGCGAAAATATTACAACACAATCTGAATCAATGTGGGTATGACCTCAAAGAAGATGGAGATTTTGGGAAATTATCAACCGCTGCCCTGGTACGTTGGCAGTACGCCAACAAGCTATCAGCAGACGGCATTTACGGTCCGAAATCCCACGCAAAAATGAAGGAGATGCTTAATGGATAAAGAGAAAGTTGTAAGCCAGTATTTTCATGAATGTACTGTGTCTATGATGGAACGTACTATCCGCAGGCTATGGATATTATGCATCCTGCTTGTGGTGTTGCTCGTGGGGACAAATGGTGCATGGATTTGGTATAACAGCCAATTTCAATATTTTACAACTACAGAAATTGACCAGGATGGCGAAGGTGTAAATATTGTGGGCGGTGGAGATGTAAATTATGGGGCAGAAGATAAAAATAACTAAAGGCAGACGTAGAAAGACTGGGGGAAACACCGGGTATGTTCAATGCCAACGGTGTCAGGGTACAGGTCGGGTTCGCAAAGGTGGAAATGCCAGGAGTTCTAGTGGGGGCAGAAGCCGATGAAGGAATACTCTAATTCCGCAATCAATACCGCCATTGATGAATATGTGCATTCAGAACGAGACAGGGCTATTCTGAAGCGCAGGTTGATTGATGGTCTATCCTATGATGAACTGTCAGTGGAGTTTAACCTATCCGTAAGACGCATTAAAACTATCGTCTACAAGGCGCAGGAACGCATTTTTATCCATATGCGATAATTTTTCGGCTAAATCCTTTCCGTGGCTCTACGGGGCATGGAGAGGGCAAATAAGACGTTTTTCTTTCATTCTGTATACCTTCTTTGGGAAAGGGGATCGCAAAAAGCGATCCCCTTTCTTTTTATGCACAAAAAACGCACTTTATGTTCATTTCGTAAAAATCATTCCTTCTGTACCCTTGTAGCAGGAGGACATCTTTATGTGGATTAAATACAACCCTTCACCAGCCGGAAGAATCGTTGGTGATTGTACGGTACGAGCGATTTGTAAAGCCTTAAAGGTAGATTGGGAAACTGCATATTTGATGCTTTGCAAAGCAGGATATCAGATGGCCGATATGCCTAGTTCGGATGCCGTTTGGGGAGCAGTATTAAGAAGCGAAGGGTTCTATAGATATTCCGTTCCTAATAAATGCCCCGACTGCTATACAATAAAAGATTTTTGTATAGATCATCCAGTCGGAACATTCGTTGTTGGAACAGGTGGTCATGTGGTTACTATTGTGAACGGAGATTATTATGATAGCTGGGAATCGGGAAATGAAATTCCTATTTATTATTGGAAGGCTCCTTGACATAACACCAATAAAAACCCTTGTATGTTTTTCTTTCTCCACGACAACAGCGCCTAATCGCACCTACAGAGAAATTTAGTTCATTGGCGGCTTCTTGTGAACAAGACCAGAACCTTGAAAATTTATTATCTAATGATGTTTGCAAAATTCTTTTAGCGAGTGGACTATCACATCCTCTTTTATGTATACAAATAATTCCGGCAGGACGTAAATTATGCGCAATGGCATGACGAGTATTTTCGCTAAAAGTTACCCATTCTAAATTTGAAATCATATTATTATGACCATTGCCGTCAATATGATTTACACAAGGTTTATTTTGTGGATTGGGGATAAATGATTTTGCAACAAGAACATGAACTAAAAATTTTTTGCGCATTCTGTCTTTATAAAGAACAACACGCCAATACCCATTATTATTAAATGGTTTTATTGTTCGGATTTTATTAGAGTGATTCCAATGTACACTTTTGACATTGCCTAAATTACTAACTTGATATAGACCTTCATAACCAGGAATATTTTTCCAGATTTCTTGCATAAAAATGACACCTGCCTTTCGTGTATGTGCCTAAAGAGAATATGGTGGAATGCCGTTAGGCATTACGGCTTTTCGGGAGCTACCCTATCCACCAAAACAATTATATCAAATTTAAGGAGGAACAGCAATGGCTTACAATGGTATGTTTCCTATGAATTATCCGGCTATGCAATATCCGCAGATGCCTATGCAGGCTCCACAGCCACAACAGCAGACCCAGAGCAACAGTATCATCTGGGTTTCGGGCGAAGCGGGTGCGAAATCTTATCTTGTGGGACCTAATCAGACGGTACAGTTATGGGATTCTGAAGCGCAGACCATCTATTTAAAATCAGCAGATGCAAGTGGAATGCCTACTATGAAAATACTTGATTATACGATCCGTGAACAGGCACAGCCGGGAGCAAATGTCCCCACACTTATGCAGGAAGCATCTCATGATTATGTGACAAAAAATGATCTTATGGCCTTTGAAGAGCGTATGAAGAAACAGTTTGTTATCCGCAAGCAGCATAGGGAGGACAACAATGAATGAATTATACAAAGAAATGAACAAAAACAGTTTTCCCCAGAACATATGGCAACAGGTCAACGCCATTAAGCAGAAAATGGGTGGTGATCCTAATCAGCATATACAGAATCTGCTCAATTCCGGGCGTATCACACAGGATGAGTATAATCGCGCGGTACAGAAGGTAGAACAAATCAGAAAAACACTAGGTAAATGAAAAAGCACCTGTTGGCGCAGATGCTTTTCACGAAAGGAGAGCAACATGAATACGATGGATGTTGAGGTGTTGCACTCCTATATTACCACGGCAAACATACCTTGCGCAAGGATGTTGATAAATAACAAAAAAATATAGGAGGAAAAAACAATGGCATTAACAGACGGAAACGAAAATGGAATGGTTATGCCGGTACAGCCCATGTATGGTGGCGGAAACGGTATGAACAACGGTTTCGGTGGAGACTGGGCATGGATTCTTCTCTTGCTCTTACTTGGTGGTAACGGCTGGGGAGGTGGCTTTGGAGGTGGCTTCGGTATGAATTATGACTTCCCTTGGCTCATGACCGGGCAGCAGAACATCAATACCAACACAAACAACGGATTCCGTGATGCAATGATTAACGATGGTATTACATCCATCCGTGACGGCATCAGCGGATTATCCACACAGCTTTGCAATTGTTGTGGAGATATGCAGATGGCGCTTGCTAACGGCTTTTCAGGCGTTGAGCAGGGTGCTAATGCAAGGCAGATGGCTAATATGCAGAGTATGTTCGGAATACAGAGTGCTTTGCAGGAATGCTGCTGCGAAAATCGTGCAGGCATCGCTGATCTCAAGTACACGGTTGCTACAGAGAATTGTGCAGACCGTACACAGGCTATGCAGAACACCAGGGATATCATTGATTCACAGACAAGGGGAACACAGGCTGTTCTTGATAAGCTCTGCCAGCTTGAGCTTGACGGTGTTAAGGCACAGGTTGAAGCGAAGAATGATCGTATTGCAGAACTTCAGACACAGCTTAATATGGCTAACCTTGCAGCTTCACAGACCGCACAGAATGCGTTTATCGCACAGGGATTCGCTAACGAAGTGGATCAGCTTTATAACAGGCTTAATTCTTGCCCTGTTCCCACTACTCCCGTATATGGCCGTACCCCTATATTCACTTGCAATCAGCAGGCAGGATGTGGATGCGGTTGTGGCGGTAGTTTCTGATAGGGGGGGAGACTATGGCAGAATATTTAACAAGGGATACGGTTGAATCGGTGGCGCTTAATGCACCGATACCGTTCATTGATTCTATTCGGTGCAACAAGGGATATGTATTTCATCAGAACGGCACAGGAATTTTTGTTCTGCGTGGTATCACCAACAACTGTTTCGCACGGTACGAAGTAGAGTTTACCGGGAACATCTCTATTCCTGACGGTGGCGAGTTGACTCCAATAGCTACGGCTGTCGTGGTTTCAGGAGAAGAGCGTATAGGTAGCAGGGCTATCTATACGCCAGCCGCTGTAGATGAGTACGGCAATGTGACAAGCAGAGCCGTAATAGATGTCCCCCGTGGATGCTGCTTTACCGTATCGGTAGAATATGTGAACGGAACAGTCGATGATCCTACGGTAGTGCCTACTCCGTTAATCAATGTGATTGACGGAAGCCTGAGCATTAACCGTATAGCATAGGAGGTGAGAACAATGCACAAAATATACGAATATCTCTGTGACGAACTGAAAACCCTGGAGAAGAAAGCTGAAAGTGGACAGGGACTGTCGATGGCAGAGCTGGAATATCTTGATAAGCTGACCGAAGTAAAGAAAAATCTTCTTAAAATCGAGATGCTTGAAGAGGATAGCGAATACAGCAATGCTATGGATGGCGGTTCTTATGCAAGAGGCGGTCGTGGTGGTTCATACCGTGGTTCTTATGCCCGTGGACGGGGCAGAGGAGCAAGGCGTGACTCTATGGGACGTTATTCAAGCGAAGGGTACAGCCGTGCGGAAGATGATTTCATGGAGGATATGCGTGAGCTGATGGCTAGCGCTCCAAATGATCGTATTCGGCAGAAAATGCAGAGTATAATGTCTGATATGTAAGGAGGTGGCCGCTTGTGATAACCGAACAGGATTTGCAGGCGGCTATTGCCGAATGCGAAGGAACAAGAAACCCGAACGCTAACACTTGCTTAAAATTGGCGGCATTCTACACTATTAAGGATAAGCTGTACCCAGAAGAACAAAATCATTTTGCCGATGCCAGCAAAATGGTGTATTCCGGGGCTACAGATCCCGAACCTGTAAAGCCGATGCTTAAAAGTGATACAGAGTTTGCAAGGGTAGCAGAAGGTATCAGTACAGAACACTTGTTTGCAGTTATGGATGAGCTTATGACCACAATTCAGGTGTTACAGCCTAGGTTATATGATGGTGTGATGCGAAAATTGACAACTGAATAACCCGTTTATATAATAAACAATGGATAGACTTTCATTCTATCCTCCCCGTAGGAGAGCAGGCTTTATGCCTGCTTTCTTTTTTTCTTGTGTATGATGTAGCATTTTTGCCGTTTTTCTTATTCTCTCATAGAGATTTTATTTTTATATATACTTTTTATATATATCCTTATATTCTACATATCCTACATATCCTACATAAAAAAATAATAAATAATAAATAATAATAATAATAAAATATAATATTCCGTTGACATAATCGAAATGAAGTGTTATTATACTTTCGAGGCTTAAAAAATATGAAAGGAGGTTAATTATGAGGTTATCCGACAAAATGGTTGATTACCGGGCAAGGAATAATTTGTCAATCGAAAAAGCCGCAGAGAAGTGTGGAATATCTGCACAGACTTGGCGATATGTGGAAAGAGAATTACAAGCTCCGAACCGCATAACACAACGCAAGTTAGAAATCTTTTTAAAAGGAGAAGCGAATGAAAGCATCAATCAGTCAGATCAAACAGTTTAAGGCTTGCCGGAGAGCGTGGCAGTTGCGGTATAAAGAGGGATTGCGTCCAATACAGACTGCCGATGCGCTGGAATTAGGGAAGTCTTATCATCAGTATATCGAAGCTCTTGAAAACGGCGCTGATCTTGCCGGAAATCCCGATTATGAGGGAGAATTTAGTAAGGCAATGGCTATGGCGAGAGCTTACGAGAAGTACATTTACCCGAAGTTTAAGGTTGTGGCTGCCGAAAAGGAGCTTGAAAAGCAGATTGGGGTTCATATCCTGCATGGATTTGTGGATGGCTTATCGGATGATGGGTACATCGTGGAGCATAAGACCACATCAGCCGATATCGCTCCCGGTGGTGAGTATGAGTACAACTTGCTGTGGGATGAGCAGGTACTTGCTTACATGAGCCTGTCGGGATTGCGGAAGGTACATTATACCGTATGCAAGAAGCCCACTATCCGGCAGAAAAAGGACGAAACGGAGGAGCAGTTCTTCTATCGGATGCTTGACTGGTATGATGAGGATACCGAAAACAAGATCAGAGTGTTTACGGTAGAGCGCACGGACGAAGAGGTGGTCGCTTTTGAGCGTGACTTTGAAGAGATATGTGCGCAGATGGAAGAGGCGGTAATCTACAAGAACACCTGCCACTGTATGCAGTACGGCCGCCGGTGTGAGTATGCAAGCGTATGCCTGCATTACGATCCTAATCAGGAATACATTGAGTTTACAAAAGAATGAAAGGAGATGTGGAGCAATGTTGAAGATGGAACATTCTGGAAGAAAAGTGCTTGAAGGAGGAATTAAGCCGTGTCCGTTTTGTGGAAATCAGGATTTAACTATCAGCGAAAAAGATGTTTTCCATGAACTTGTGAACGAAAACGGAAGTTCGCTTTTAGCGATCGAGTGTAACACTTGCAATACGGTACTGCGGCTGTTTGAGATCCCTGAAAACAACTACTGGTTTGGCGTTGGTATGCTTGTTGCAACATGGAACAGGAGGGTAGAGGAATGATATTGAAGAAAGAATTGTGCATCCATCTGACAGATCCTGCTTTGATTGCTAAGATTGATAGCATCTGTGATGGTGGTAAAGCTGTTAAATATAAGGACTTCGCAAGTGAGGTGTTTACTGAATATTTCAATAATCGTATAGTACAGCTTAAATCAATGGGAATTGATAAACTTGCCGAGTATGCTTATAGCTTAGAAAAGAAAAGAAAGGAGAGCAAAGATGAATCTAAAGAAGATTGAGCAGATGAATGATGCGCCGTATACGGCCTTGCTGTATTGCGCGCCCGGAGTTGGCAAGAGTACGGCAATCGGTTTGATTGCGGAAGCATCAGAGGGCAATACGCTTGTATTGGATGTTGACCGTACTATCAGCAGGACACTTGCAAAGGGTGAGGTAGTTAAAAACACTAATAAGTTGCTTGTGACAGAAGTTGATAACATTAACACCTTTGATTCCTGGAGCAATATGCTTATGGAGATTGGTGATGATAATGGGGCCTTCCTTAAGGCTAATAACATCACTACTGTAGCTGTGGATAATATCTCCGAACTTGAGCGCTGCATCCTGTCTGATCTTGGTGCAAAGGGCAAAAATAAAGGCGTTCCGGCAATGGCTGATTATCAGTATATGCAGTTCAAGTTAGTCAATTCCCTGCGATACATGAAGTCGTGGGGCGTAAACATCGTGTGGACAGCATGGGAGGACGTAAGGGAGATCATTCATCCCGATGGCACAAAGTATTCACAGTTGATCCCGAAAATCAGCTCAAAGATTGTTGATAATATCTGCGGCCTGTGCGATGTGGTAGGTAAGATTATGGCGGTCACACAGGAAGATGCTACAATTCACGGCATCAGGCTTGAAGCGACACAGAGCGTTTATGCAAAGAATCAGATTGATGGTCGTAAGGGCTGCAAGGTGGAAGATTTTACAAAATGGGAACAGAAAAAAAAGGAGGTAAAAAAAGATGAGGTACAGAAGGATGCTGTATAATGTTACAGTATGTCAGGGTGACAATAAGGTTGTATTTACCTTTGATACAGTCGATATGGCGGCAATTTTTGCCACAAGCTGTATAAATCACGGCGAAGTAGAGGTTCTTATCACAAAATCAAGAATAAAAGAAGAAAGAGAGGAATATTAAATGGCTTGGAATTATCAGAGAGACGAATCAACAGGGTTTAAACCGATCCCGGTGGGGATGCATCGCATACGTGTGGCGAGTGCGGAAAAGGCGGTCAGCAAGACCGGCAAGGATATGCTGACACTTAAGTTTGATGTGTCAGGCTATAGTGGAAAGTTGTTCCATTATATCGTATTCCTGCCGGATCGTCCCGAAATCACGAACCGCAATCTTACACAGTTCTTTGATGCGTTCCCCGGTATTAAGGATGGCGATTTTGATACATCCCATTGGGTAGGACAGGTAGGAGCTTGTGAGGTTAAGCACGAGGAATACAATGGAGAGCCGTCTGCAAAGGTAAAGTTCTTTGTTAAGCCGGAGAAGGCTACAAATCTTCCTGCATGGGTTGAGCCGGAGAACACAGAAAAAAATGATACCAATGCTGATGGATTTATAAATATCCCGGAGAATATAGATGATGTCATACCTTTTTGAACATAACTTGAGTTTATAAAAGGATGTGTTTAATGAACAATAAAAAGTTAGGTTCAAATTTTGAAAAAGAGTTCTGTCAAATATTGGCAAGCCACGGATATTGGGTGCATTTTATATCACCCGATGCCCGTGGCGCACAGCCATTTGATGTGATCGCTGTAAAGGCAGGTCAGGCATTAGCCATAGATTGCAAGACAAGTGCGGTAAAGCGGTTTCCTTATTCGCGGCTTGAAGATAATCAGATAGCAGCCTTTGAACGATGGCTGAGATGTGGAAATGAAGAGCCGATGATTGCAGTAAAGTACCGTGATAAAATTTATATCATAAAATACCTGCTCTTAAAGCAGAAACAATATATTGATTTAGAGGAGAAATATCTGTGGAAGAACTGAATAATGAGGAGCTTGATCGTGCATTATATGATTGCATGACGGTTATCTGGGCGGCCTACAGACAAGCTGTTATATCGGGAAATTATGCTTGTTTTAACCTTTGTTTTGACCAGCTTTATGATAAATATAATGATGATAAAGTGCACACATTTATCAAAAAGATGGGACTGGGGCTGGTTCCTGCGATAAATAAAAGGATAGGAGGGTGAATGATAATCCGTATTGCGAATAGGCTGATAATTAAGGATCCATCAGCAGCAGTAAAAGAGTATTGCCGGAAAAACCTGGTGCTTGATAATCCTGATTATTACAAAAAAGAACGTATGGGTAAGTGGACGGGGAACACTCCGAGTAAATTATACCTGTATGAGGAAATGGGTACAGATTGGTGGCTTCCATTTGGATGCTTACAGGATATTTGGAGAATATATCCACATAAGAGTGCCTACATTAACGAAATTAGCCCCATAGAGCCACGTAAATACGAAAGCCATATAAATCTTTATCCTTATCAGAGAGAGGCTGTAAACAAGGTGCTGTATGCGAAGAACGGGGTGCTTGTGATGCCCTGTGGAAGTGGCAAGACACAATGCGGTTTGGAAATCATAGCCAGAATCGGTGGCAGAGCGCTATGGCTTACACACACACAGGATCTGCTGAACCAAAGCAAAGCGAGAGCGGAAAGTGTGCTGGGGCAAGGTGGCTACGGAACTATTACAGCGGGAAAGGTTAATGTTGGCACAAGTATCACTTTTGCTACAGTACAAACAATGGCGAAGCGCATTGATATTCTCGATTTTAAGGATGTATTTAATGTGATTATCGTTGATGAAGCGCAGCATTGCGCCGGAAGCCCTACAAAGGTTACACAGTTTTACAAAGTAATCAGTAGGTTGTCTGCTAGGTATAAGATCGGCTTAACCGCCACACCGAAACGTGCGGATGGACTGCAAGCTGCCATGTTCGCTTTATTGGGTCCGAAGATCCATGAAGTGACAAGAGAAGAGGTAGCGCATACCACTTGCCCTGTGAAGGTTCAGATGATCGAAACAGGCTGGATGCCGGACTATGATGCGGTATTGATGGGCGATGGCACGATTGATTATAACAAAGTGATTGATGCCATGATACATGATGATAAACGCTTTGGAGTTGTATGGTCGGCTATTGCCGGATTATATCATGCAGGAGCGGTTATGGTTTTAGCTAATCGTGTAGAATACTTGCAACGGCTATGTGACGCTTATAATAAAGGGCAAGCCGGGATGGCGGTCTGCATATCCGGGCAAGGGCAGAGCAAAAAGGCGAAGGCGGAACGAAAGCAGGCACTTGAAGCGCTGAACAATGGCGAAATAGATTGTATCTTTTGTACTTACTCATTAGCAGCCGAAGGTTTAGATGTTCCGAATCTGAGATATGTGGTGTTTGCCACACCAGAAAAAAATGATGTGACAGTTACGCAAGCAACAGGAAGAGTGGGCAGAAAAGCGGAAGGTAAAAAATATGGAACGGTCATAGATTTTGTTGATGATTTTGGTATGTATAAAGGATTTTATAAAGAGCGATTAAAGGTTTACAAGAAGCTGAATTGTGATATAATGGAGTGAAGGGGTGCGATATGTGCGAGATATCGTATCTTGAGAATAGCATATTGCATCCTATATCCTGCATGGAAGGTACTCGCACTACTTTTCATAGCAGGATTTTTATTTGCAGGAGGTAAAAAA
>Ga0247611_10001138_pt1 | contig 48786 bp, 42 predicted proteins | sample 177DNAGHGhighgp2_FD_192422 | JGI IMG/M metagenome (GOLD analysis project Ga0247611, IMG submission 192422) | Sheep rumen microbial communities from Palmerston North, Manawatu-Wanganui, New Zealand - 1770 DNA GHGhigh gp2 | ecosystem: Host-associated > Mammals > Digestive system > Stomach > Rumen... | reverse complement strand
AAAAGGACGAGATGTATTCCGCCTGACACCAAGTATCAATCATTGGATTGATGCTAATATAGACTCTCTTCAAGCGATGCCCAAAAATGACCAAATACGCGCTATAGCCGAACAAATAGACCAACAGATATTTCTTGGTTATGAGCAATTTAATCGCGGCACGGAATTTGATAAGTATATAGAGAGTCGCCTCGCGATGATTGATATCCCCAATAAGGATGAGTCATTCCTTCGTGAAAAACTATATGAAATGTACAATAATCCTGTTCGTAATTACGAGCAAGCACTAAACAAAAAGCAATGAGAATAGCAATTTTTCCCGGATCATTTGATCCCTTTACACTTGGTCATTACGATATTGTGAACCGCGGTTTGACATTGTTTGACCGTATTGTTATCGGTTTGGGCCGCAATAGCACTAAGAAAGAGACTTTTCCCATCCGTGAACGCGAAGAGGCAATCCGTAAGATATTCAAAGACGAGCCGCGCGTGGAAGTTCAAATTTATGATAGTTTGACGGTGGATTTTGCGCGCGAAGTAGGTGCTCATTTTATACTTCGCGGCGTTCGTTGTGTTGCGGATTTTGAATATGAACGAAATATGGCCGAAGCTAATAAAAACCTCGGTGGAATCGAGACTATCCTACTCTACACTCGCCCAGAATATGCCCATATAAGTTCAACATTAGTTCGCGACTTGTATTCTTATAATAAAGACATTAGCGCTTACGTTCCGAATAAACTGCGATGAGAAAGGTTTTATTTATCCTAATATGTCTGCCTCTCGGGTTATTTGCCCAGCAGCAGACAGGTCGTATTGACAAGATGCTAACCATCTTTAATGATGTAGTACGTCAACTTGATATGAATTATGTGGATACACTTAATTACGAGGAAATGGCAGAGACAGCCATTAACCAAATGTTACGCAAAGTGGATCCATATACGGTCTATTTCCCGAAACAAAAAGATGATGATTTGCGTATGTTGACCACCGGAAAATATGGTGGAATCGGTGCAATAATCGCATTACGCGAGGCTTCCGGCAAAGGGAAAGACAGCACATATATCATCATCTCCAATCCATACCACGGACAACCTGCCCAACAAAATGATGTGTTAGCGGGAGACATTATTTTATCCGTTGACGGCGTTTCTGTTCGGAATAAGCAAGTAGCAGACGTCAGCAAACTCTTACGCGGTGTTCCCGGATCGTTCATAAAACTTGAACTCCTGCGTGACGGAAAAACTATTGTTCGCGAATTTGATCGTGCAGAAATACATTTGGAGCCTGTTAATTATTATACCTGCATCGGAGATATTGCTTATATTGTTTTTAGTGAGTTTACAGAAGGCTCTGCAAAGGATTTCAAAGCTGCTTTGGACGAATTGGTAAATTCCAATTCTGTTAAGGGGTTGGTTATAGATTTGCGTGGCAATGGCGGAGGAATTATAGATGAAGCAATACAAATTGTTAGCAACTTTGTGCCCAAAGGTACAACTGTTGTTTCCACTCGAGGTAAGATTTCAGTATCAAATAATACCTACTCCACCTCTTCTGAACCGTCATATCCTGATTTGCCGGTAGTAGTACTTGTTGATAAAAATTCAGCTTCCGCATCTGAGATTGTCAGTGGTAGCCTTCAAGACCTGCATCGCGCAACTATTGTTGGTCAACGGACGTTTGGTAAGGGATTGGTCCAAAATGTACGCCCTATTGCATATGACGGGCATTTAAAAGTGACTACAAGCAAGTATTATTTACCTTCTGGTCGCTGTATCCAAGCGATTGACTACAATGAGGTTCATAAGGGGAAAAAAGTTGAGAAAGATACTGCCGGCGGCATCTTGCCCGATATTATTATAAATGATTCCTCTAAAGTAGATATTACTTATTCGCTTTACGTCAAACATATGTTTTTTGATTATTCAGTTCGCTACCACCGGACTCACGAAATGATCAATCTTCCGAAGGATTTTGTGCTAACGGATGATGATATCGCTGATTTCTGCAAATTTTTAGAGGAACAACACTTTACGTATGAAACTGAAACATCAAAGTATTTTGATGACATGTTGGAAATCGCCAAAATGGAAGATATAGACTCCACAACCCTTGCTGCACTTAAAGCACTTGAGCCCAAACTCAAGCCCTCTTTTCAAGAAGCGATACAACGTAATATTGACGAGATACGCGAGTACTTAGGAGCAGAAATTGTAGAACGTTACTATTTCCAGAAAGGACGTATAGCTTATCAGATACGCTTTGATGATGAACTCAAGCGCGCTCTTGAAGTGTTTGTGACCAATTGATATATCCATATATGCAGTTAATACACCAGAATATGTGCTGTGCGAGCAGACAATAATCTCCCGCCCTTGCCCAAATAACCACATAAATGGCATCTATAAAAAACCAAATATACCACTGCTCACGATAAGCAAGAATCATCAATACCTGCGCTACCAACGCGGGTATTGTTGTACAGGCATCCAAATAAGGCTGGGTATCGTCAGTAAACGTAGCTAAAATCCACCCTACTATCACAGAACCAATTGCAATTGAAAAAGCGATTGCTGCAATAACGATGCCGGACAGTTTCCGTGTTGGAACAGACTCTGTTAATACATTATCGGTATGAATCCGTTTGCGCCATACATAAACACCGTATATTTGTGTTATAAAATAATACACATTGACGGCAAGAGTTCCGTATAGTTGTTCGGTATAGCAAATGTAGCTGTATGTGATAATTTGTGCGAAGCCAAAAGCAAACGTCAGGATATTTCCCTGCGAGCATAGCACCACAGAACAAATGCCCAAAGCGCCGCAGACAAGCGAAATCGGTGCGGGGTGCGATACTAAAAAAGTAACGACCTGAACAGTTAGGCCTATTGAGAGAAAAAGCCAGAGAAAAATGTTATTTCTTTTTTTGCTCAGAGGCATCTTTAAGTAGTTCTTGCGGTTTACTTTCTAACTGCGGTTTAGCTTCATAATCGAATGTCTCTTCAAAATCCCAGTTGGCACGCAGTGAAAGTTTAGATGGGAAATAATAGACTTTCTCGGGTTGGCGGTGAGTAGCCCAATCCCCGGTTGTCCATTTCTTATCTCCATTTTGATCAATATACATCCTTAGATAATACGTCTTTGGTTCAATGAACTCAAACTTTGTTCCTTCAGGAAGTGCCGGCAATTCAGCGACAATCTCATCTTTTTCATTAAGCAATTGTAACTGAATACGACTATCGTAGTTTGCCATTTTGATAAGCAAAGTAGAATACTCTTCCACCGACCGTACTTTAAGTTGTTCTTTTCCCGCCTTATTCGTAAAACCGAATACATCCACAAAAGCAGCCGAGTCATATCGTAATTCATACATTTTCTCCGATTCCACCGTAAATTGGATTTGGAAGGTGATGTGTGCAGAGTCTATCGGTACAAAGCGGAAAGGAAGAGGCGTATAGGTGGTATCTATCTTTTGAAACAGGTGCAAACTATCAATTTCCCATGTTTTAAGCGGTGTGGACATTGTCAATGTGAGCACGCCATTCAGTGGGAATTTTGAGCTGGCGTTAGATAGTACCGATACGACAGATGTTTTTTTGCGTTTTTCTTGTGCTGCCTTTTGTTTTTCGGAAAGATTCGGCGCTCGATATACCGCAAAGATGGTATCGGTTTGAGGTACAAGGTTATATAACGAATCAGACTTCAAGTAAGTCATCTCCATGACAAGACTATCTTGTATGATAACTGATGAGTCCGTCAGCCAATATATTATTGTATCTTTGGTCGGATTGGCTTGCAGAATAGCATATTCCGTCCAATTCACCCAAGCCGAATCGCTTTTTGTGCTATCAATTTCTGAAGGGCGTAGCGCTCTTATTAGCGGCAATGAATCTTGCGGTGCGCCGAACTGCAAGCGGAACATATGCGGCTGTTCACGATAACAGCGTTGGAAATATTGGCGTGTTTTGTCTTCTTTGAAATACCACAGCAACTTGTCATTGGGCTCAAAATAGGTATAATAGTTAGCTTGAATGGTATCTATTGTAAGGCTATCGCGCCAAATGGTGTCATTCTCCAGTTCTGTGTGACAGATCGGTGTGGTCAATTCATCTTCAAAAGCCAATCCTTCACCGGGTTGATACAAGTAATCGCGGCTACCGTCATTGAGTGCAAATAGCCGGTATGTTCCCGGTGCGATGTTTCGTATAGTGAATGCGCCTGCGGCATCAGACTTGGCGATTCTGTCAAACGGTAAAGTAGAGAAAGCAGAATCGTGTGTATTGGAATGGATACCGACCACGATGCCGGAGATAGGATTGAGGTCTGCAGCATTAACAATATATCCGCTTAATTCCAGCGAGTCAATGACATCTCCTGTTGAGAAAGAGAGACTATATCCATGCAACGGCACTTTTTCGTGATAGTCGCAGATAGCATCACCAAAATCAATGGTATATGTTGTACTGTCTTGCAAATCTTCGTCAAAAACGAGGATTACTTTTTTACCGATGGCTTTTACTTCCGGAGGTCGTTGTTGCGGAGGAGAGATTAGCACATGTTTGCTGACATCATCCAGTTGAATGTACTCGTTAAAAAAGACTTCAACGCGTTTGTTCTTGTAATTAAGCGTTCCGTTTTCCGGCACTTCGCGTACGACAGAAGGAGGAATAGAATCCTTCGGTCCGCCTTGCGGTCCCATGCCGCGGTTTGCACAACTTGCCAAACACATTGCAGCAATCAATATAGCAACAATTTTAATTTTCAATGTCTCCCATCTATTGAACCAATACGTTCGAATTCATATCCTTTGTAATGTAGCCAATCAATGACCAGCGGAATAGCAGCAAGTGTTCTTTCTCCCGATTTCACCGAGTCATGGAAATTGATGATGCTTCCATTTCGCGTAAATCGTTGAACGATATCCAGCATTTTTTGCGGAGCATAGCTTGCATCGTAGTCATGTGTAAGCACATCCCATAATACAATTGTATATCCTTCGTTTATGAGTGCTCTTTTTTGTTTCAGGGTGAGTCGCCCGTAAGGTGGTCTGAACAATCGCGTTCCGTACAATAGTTTATCAGATTTTTTTACATTGGCGATGTACTCATCTACCGTGTGTTCCGTTCCGCGCATGTGTGTGTATGAATGATTCCCCACCTGATGTCCTTCTGCTAAGACGCGCTGTACGAGCTCGGGATAACGTTCTGCGTTTTCACCAACCATAAAAAATGTTGCCGGAACTTTTTTATCGCGCAGGATGTCCAACAGTAATGGTGTTATTTGCGGAACGGGTCCGTCATCAAAGGTCAGATACACGACTTTCTTCGTGCTATCTCCGCGGAATACAGCGCCTCGATAGAGACGCTGCATCCAAGTCGGTATTTGATAGTATATATTCAACAGCTCACTTATTCCCAAGCCAAAGCACTGGCGCCTAACACGGCAGCATCCGCCTCTTTCAAATCGGAAAACATCACTTTTACTTTGTCTCTCCAGAGGGCGAGTACGTTTTCATTGAGCGCTTTGATAACAGGGTCGAGAATCCAATGACCGCTCTTTGTTAATCCGCCAAACAGGATGATCGCTTCCGGAGCACTGAATTCGACGAAATCCGCCAATTTGCGTCCTAAGATTGTGCCGGTGTAATCGAATATTTCCTTTGCCACTTCATCCCCTTGTTCCGCCGCGTCAAAGACGTCTTTCGACGTGATATTATCGACATCGAGGTTTCGGAGCAGTGTTTTTTTCTTGCTGGAAGAAACAATTTCTTTTGCAGTACGTGCTACTCCTGTAGCAGAGCAATACGCCTCGAGGCAGCCTTTTTTTCCGCAATTACATTGTCTTGCATCTTTGTCGTAAGAGACGGAGGTGTGTCCCAATTCACCGGCAAAGCCGTCATGACCATAAACGACTTTTCCATCGATTACTATTCCCGACCCCACTCCTGTTCCGAGTGTAATCATAATAAAGTTTTTCATTCCCTTTGCTGCGCCATAAGTCATTTCCCCCATAGCTGCTGCATTGGCATCATTAGTGATTTTGCAGGGCAATCCGAATCGCTCGGTCATTAATTCAGCGAATGGAACATACGGTCCCCATGGCAAGTTCATTGCTCCTTGAATAGCTCCGGTATAATAGTTGCCGTTCGGCACACCTGCCCCAATACCACGGAACAGTTCAAAACCGCCAACCGGTTCAACAATCTTTTCCGCTTCTGCATAGAGGGCATTGATATAATCTTTGATTTTAGGGTACTGTTGGGTTTTGATTGAGGTGCGGGCAAGAACATGACCACGAGCGTCAACAATTCCTAACACACTATTGGTGCCTCCCATATCGAGGCCGAGCACATAAGGTTTTTCCATAATGGTATTTATTTAACGAATAATTGTTTATAAATTATCTTTTTCTCATTTGTTGCACTTTCTTCATCATTTTGCTCGTTTGTTCGAACTGTTTGATGAATCGGTTTACCTCTACGATAGAAGTACCGCTTCCTTTGGCTATACGGTCTTTTCGTGAGCCGTTCAGACAGGCAGGATTTGCCCGTTCATAGGGTGTCATTGAGCTGATAATAGCCTCTACGGGTTTGAACGCATCATCGCTGACTTCAACGTTTTTGAGAGCTTTATCCATGCCCGGAATCATTCCCATGAGGTCTTTCATCGATCCCATTTTTTTGATTTGTTGCAGTTGTCCGAGGAAGTCGTTAAAATCGAACTGATTGTGCGCTATGCGTTTAGAGATTCGTCTGGCTTCTGCTTCGTCGTATTGTTCCTGTGCGCGTTCGACAAGACTTACGACATCTCCCATACCGAGAATACGGTCCGCCATACGTGCGGGGTGGAAGACGTCAAGGGCTTCCATTTTCTCTCCTGTACCGATAAACTTAATCGGTTTTTCGACAACGGAGCGAATAGACAAAGCGGCACCGCCTCGTGCGTCGCCATCGAGTTTGGTCAGTATAACGCCGTCGAAATCAAGCCTGTCGTTAAATTCTTTGGCTGTATTGACAGCGTCTTGTCCCGTCATTGCATCCACGACGAAGAGTGTTTCCGAAGGATTGATTGCCGCTTTGATATTGGCAATCTCCTTCATCATTTGCTCATCGATAGCCAATCGTCCGGCGGTATCCACGATGACCACGTCGTATCCGTATGTACGCGCTTCTTTGATAGCAGCTTCCGCTTTTTTGACGGGATCAGGTTCGTCTAACCCAAGATACACTTTGGCATTTATTTGTTCGCCGAGCACGCGCAGTTGTTCGATAGCGGCAGGTCTATAGACGTCACAAGCGACAAGCATGACGCGTTTATTCTTTTTTGTTTGCAGGAAATTTGCCAATTTGGCGGCATGTGTTGTTTTACCGGATCCTTGCAGTCCTGCCATTAGGATAACAGCAGGATTTCCTTTGAGGTTAAGTTCGACGCTTTCGCTTCCCATCAGTTCTGCCAGTTCGTCGTGTGTGATTTTGACCATAAGTTGTCCTGGTCTGACGCTGGTGATGACGTTTTGTCCGAGTGCTTTTTCTTTGACACGGTCTGTAAATGCTTTAGCCGTTTTGTAGTTAACATCGGCTTCGAGCAGTGCTTTGCGGATATCTTTAACGGTTTCCGCGATATTGATTTCGGTGATACGTCCTTCACCTTTAAGGATTTTAAAGCTCCGTTCTAATCGTTCAGATAAGTTATCAAACATAGTTGTTTATACATTTTGGCGCAAAATTACAACAAAAATTGCACATACGCAAAAAAAAGTGCAACTTTTATCAAAAAAGCAGCACTTTTTTTAGTTTAGTGTGCTTCGCATGTTTAGTGCCTGCGGCGTGTAGTGTGCTTCGCACGTTTAATGTTGCTGCGCAACGTGTAGTGCCTGCGGCGTGTAGTGTGCTTCGCATGTTTAGTGCCTGCGGCGTGTAGTGTCCTGCGGACGTTTAGTGCTGCTTCGCAACGCTCCAACTGCCAATTCTCAATTCTCAATTGTCAATTCTCAACTAAAAAAGCGGCATTTGCCGCTTTTTCTTCGTACATCGTACATCCGTAAATCGTAAATCACTTTAATCCATAATCAATAATCAATACTTCCACTTCTCATAGCTTGTATAAATTTTCCCAATTATTTTTATACAAGCCACACCGTAACTCTCTAATAATAAGTCATATACGAATCAGCTTGTATAAATTTTATACACTTTTTTTTATACAACCCTTGCGTATCCCTTGCTGTTTACCGGGTACTTTTGGTGGCGCGCATGAGAGTTGAGAGTTGGATGTTGGACCGCTACGCTGTTGGATGTTGGACCGCTGCGCTGTTGGAAGGTGGAACTTTGCTATTTGGATGTTACATCTGCACGGCGCCAGATAGATTGTCCGTCTAATGAAAAATCATAAATTCCTTTTCCCTTAACAATGAGGACATAGGGTTTCGTATTATCCTCTTCAGGTATGTCATGAGAACCATTGAGTCTAAATTTCAGTGTATCGGTAAGAAGATTCCAAACCATTGCAGTATCACAATCAGCAAAAGAAGTATAAATTTTTCTGTCAACTTGATTCATACATATATAGCATCGCCAAGCAATAAGAAAACTATCAGAAGCTAAACTATTTCGTATAGTACCATATAAATACGTTGTATTAGCAGGACTTGCAGACAAACCATCAGGACGAAAAAAAACATAAATATCATGTAGCCACACCTCTTTTCCATCAGAAACCCGATGTAATGTATGCTTCTCTAATATTGACTTTGGTGCAATATTCGTATTTTCTCCCCCGTCACTAATAGCAGGAATAGAGGGAGTTATTAACACACCATTTCGAAAGCATGGTGATAAATTATATTGTTCACCACTATGGTCGTTGATATATATAAACGGCGTGTCAGCAAATGTTGGAAAATATTCAAGTAACAGTTCCAATGTACTCTCACAAGTTAGCTCTTTGTGCGACACAGATGATGGCATATTGTGATTACATGATACACAAAGTACCAAAATAATGCACACACATGTAGCAAAATAATAAAAATATTTTTGCATATCTTAAGCTATTTGTCATTCAATGTTTTTATTGTCGCTCCCAGACACTTTCACCATCTAAAGAGAAATCCGTCAATCCTTTGCATCGAACTATATGCAGACAAGCATTCGATGGTAAAGAGGTGTTCCCATGGATGAAAGGTAAAGTGATAGTATCCGTAAAATATGAAAATGCAGAAGCAGAATCCACCGTTAATATAAGCAAATTGCGATATAAGTCATCCCTATTACCTGTTAACGAGATATGTCCACTCCACTGAATTCTAATTATATCACCTTTTAGTGTTGCCGGAGTCATCAAGCAAGAAAAACCTGCTAAGTTTTTTATATCACCATTTACATCCATAAAAGAAGATTCAACACTTACAAGCCACTCCATTCCTAATTCCCAATGTTCACTTATATAGAATTCAGGAAATTCGCCAGTTGATTTTCGAACCTCTGGAAGCATTTTCCACACTTCTCCCGTTTTATTATTGCGAAAAGTATAAGTCTTTGACGCCTTATAAGGAAAATACCAACTCATAACCGTTTGAGCAGTTTGTGCATTCAATTCAGTCGGCATCTCGGGCTCGCAATCACATGCGATTAAAGAAGAAACTACAGAAAGAATACTAACAAAGAAAATTGTTTTAGTTCTCATGATATTAATGTTTAAATATAAAACAAATGGTTTGATAATTTGTGCAAAGGTACAACAATAAATGTATATATGCAAATATTTCATTACGTTTTCTCAAAATATCATCTATTTTACAATAATTGGGTAAGTTTTACTCTGTTTCTCCTCATTCACAACGAGGAGATATATTCCATGTGCTAATCCATGTAAATTCAATTCATCCGTCTTACTAGACAATAATAATTGACCTGTTAGTGAATATAATTGAAGGGAAAGAAGGTTGTCAATATCTTCTGAATTTATTAATAAATAATCTTTCTTTTGATCTATAATTTTTCTGGAATTCAAATTATTTGCAAATTCCATGCCATATAATTGTTGCTGGCTATATAAATTTAGGCCGAATAGGTATAAACTAGGATCCCCATACAAGACATATCTTTTAGCCTCTGCAAATCTCTCCGCATTCATGCAGGCATTGTAATATTTTGCCGTTCCAAAAGATACAAACTCTCCAATTGTCATAGGAACAGGACGCTTTAATTGATTAAAGATTGCGCGCGATAGATATCGATCAGGGTCATAAAAACTATTAGTAGTAGACGCCCATAATGTAGTACCACCATCCGGGACTCCTATCCATTTTTTCGCAAAATTATTTTCCTCATAAATGTTGCCAATTTGACATGCAAACATAAAGCCATATGATTGATAGGGTAAATTGGAAGTAGAAATATGTCCATCATTAAGATTACTAGAAGTAATATTATATGGTGACCCAATGCGATCTATGGCTCCATGTCCAGTATATACCATCAACCACGTTGGTTCCTCATTTAATCCATTCAATTCATTAAACATCGTATACGAATCTACATACAGATTTCTACCATCGAATAGCGTTCCTGTATAGGGATAATTGACATTACACACTACACTATCATAAAGATATAAACCATCTTCATAAAAAAATTCTTCACCAGTTCCACCTCCGGTGAATATCGCTATTCTATCAGGATCGTTCATCCCTAAGCAGGAGTCAGAATGCATAGTCTTTAAGACAATAGATTGAAGTTCTTCTTCGGTATTAATTGGCCATCTTCCTACACAGACATCAGGCGATAAATCTTTATCTTGTGTTTGAATTGTTGAACTATCTAAACAAGCATAAAATATATCCGTAGGAGGATTATAATTATGAGCAATTTCCCCTGATGAAAATGGTATTTCATTAACATCACCAACTAATAAAACATAATCTAATCCCTCATTTTCATAATGGCTTTTAATACAAGAGCGAATACTATCTGGAGTATTTTCTATTTCACCTACACGTTCTACAGATATTGAATAACCAAGACTTTGTTTATGTGAAATAAAATTAGTTAAGGATTCTGCTCCATACCACTCATCTGTTGTAATAATCAAATATTTATTTCGATATATAGATTCCGGAGTTGTTTCTGTATTATAATGATATGCATTATCATATAGACTGCCCATAGAAGGATATATTATTTCCGCATTTTCTAATAAATCAATTGGTAAAAAATGGTTTGAACAACTAATCTCGTATGTAGCCTCAGTAACAATAGTCAATGCTTTTTCTGATGGTTCATAATGACATGGGAAAAAAGAGAATGATATTCCACGATGACAACCAAAACCTGTTGTGTGTGCTTCATATTCATCCCAGTGCCAAGAAATATTGTAATTGCTATAATAATCTTCATCAAAAGATAATATATTATCAGAGTTCTGATGAGATTGAGCAGGGATGTAGTCATAATCTAGGTGTACCACGTCAGTAGTTGTAATTACATTTGTCACTGTCCATGATGCATCAAATGGAATTAGCATGTGTAGTGAATAAAACGGAAGGGATGGACGACCATCCTCGTCTATATGGTCAAAATAATCATTACCTGGTTTCAACAATGAAAAGATATAGTCATTGTTTATATCACTTATAACGTCATCTACTATTTCGTAATCAGGCATCGTAAAGTGGATGATATATGTATTGAAATTTTGTTCTAATGTCAATCCTGGTTGAAGCGTGATGACATCAGCATAAGCGAATCCTGAATAAAAAGCAATAGCACACAATAAAAAAAGTTTTTTCATAATTGTTAAATTTTAATAGTTAAACATTTAATCTGATATTTCGAATTCACCTTGGAAGGTGTGATTTCCAAGAGTTAATTGCAATGTGTAATAGCCGGTGTCGGCAAGGTTGACACTGATAGTACGGTGGAAACGACGATTGGTAACGAGTGTTCCATCCGCTTTATACACCCGCAATTGTGGCGTCCAAGGTCCACTTCCGGACACTCCGACGGATAATACATGACCGTTAATGATGGCAGAGTATCCGTTGGGATTAGTCGGCTCCCCAGTAGTTCCGGGATCATCTCTGCCATTGTCATCATCGCTTGACGGGACTTCGACTAATTGAATTACGTACGCTTTGTTGTCCGCACGAAGAAAACATGGTACTGACAATAGCAATACACATGCCAAAAGAAAGAAAAGTTTTTTCATCATTATAAAATTAATAGTTAAATATTAGGTGCAGTACATTAAATATAAATACTAACACCGAAAACGATTTTCGTTTCCGGCTGCAAAATTACTGCTTTTTTGCCAACTGACAAAATTTTTGCTTTGACAATTGAAAAAACTTAAGTCGCTGTAAATATGCAACTTACGATTTTAGACCTTTGACAATTTATGAATTCAGAGGTTTTGAGAGATTATTCACACATCATTTTCCACAAGAAATCGTGCAATTCGTTCCCCCGAACCCCGAATTTTTCCGCGACACGTTCTTTCATTTTTCCGATGCTATTGGGGGAACAATATAACAATTCGGCCATACGGTGTTTGGGTATATCAATAAACAATAATATGCATAAGCGAGTATTCTGTTCTGTCAGATAGTAATTCTGTAGTTTCCCGATGAATCCATAGAATCGCATTTCTACAGTACTAAGCATCATGTCATAATCACGCCAATGCAATGAGGAGACAAATTGTTTGTCCGTCAATATGCGTAATGCTTGACATTCATGTTCCAAACGGGTTTGTATGTCGGTCTGACGAACCTCGCACTTCTGCTCTAATTCGCTGTTCTTTGAGACTAAAGTGCGATGTTTTTCTTCTTCCGCTTTCAGTTGTGCATGCTTGGCGGCACGGTGGCGTTTGGTAACAAATAGTATAATGGTGAGAATCACACCTATAATAAATAGTGTCGCGGCAGCACCGTACACCCATTTATAGTTGGGCTTCATGCTCTGCTGCAATATCTCCACCGCATGGGAGAGTTGACTCTTCTGATCCGTAAGAATACGCTGTAAATCTGCACGTTCCGAAGTAATAGCCAATATACTATCGCTATCTATTGTCGGGTCATTGTGTGAGGTTATATATAACATATCTACCTTTTCACGCAAAGAGCAATGATGTGACAACGCTATCTGCGCATAATATAATGCGGAGTCATATTGGTTCATCCACCAGAATGCTTGGGCTTTTTCGACATAGCACGTCGCTACTGGAAAGCCTTTAGACAGTACGGCGTTTACACAATACATGACCGAGTCGAAAGCCCTTACATTGCCATATAGAAAGGCCCTTGTTTCCAATATCTTTGTCAATACGGCTGAATCGGTACATTCACGTTCGATAGTAGATAAAATTTCTTGCACAGCATTCCTGTCTTTTTGAAAAGCACGAACCACCGCCATATTGTTTAATTCATAATAATATGCCCTCATATTACTGTCACGCCTAAAACAGTCTGCGGCATGAACATGCATCTCATAAGCCAAATCATAATTGCCCTCTAACCGGCAGAAGTCGCCCATGTTTGTCCACGCCTTCGCTTTCCATGCATATTCCTTGGTGCAGGATTTCGTTACGTCAATGAAGCATTGCATGGATTCGGGATAGTGGGATTTTGTGCGGAGAAGATAACCATAGTAGTAATTGGCTTTGGCATAGTCGGTGGGATAGAAATAGCGCCACGGGGTTAAGGAGGCGACGGTTTCAGCCCATAATGTGCTATCAGTAGGAGCTATGCCTTTTACACGCAGAGAATCCGCCACAGCAAGCGTTTGCTCGGCTTCCTTAATAGCTGCAGGCTTGCAGCCGATGAAGGTCAGCAGCACACAGAAAAGCCATATTGAGAATTGATTATTGATTATTGAGTTATCGATTATGGATTATTGAGTTATCGATTATGGATTATTGAGTTATCGAGTAAGGCTCTTTCGTAATTGCGGGTGCAAAGGTAGTGCTTTTTTTTGACATATGCAAATTTTTTTGAAAAAAGATTATCGAATTATGGATTAAAGTGATTTACGATTTACGAATGTACGATGTACGAAGGATTGAGTTATTGAGTTATTGATTATCGAAATATGGTAATCTTACGGTCATGTCTCGGTTCGTTTACGTGTCGTTTACGTCTCGTTTACGTGTCGTTTACGTGTCGTTTACGTCTCGTTTACGTGTCGTTTACGTGTCGTTTACGTCTTTTGTTCGGGGAAGAGAGTTGAGAATTGATAATCGAGAATTAATTAATAATTGAGAATAGAGAATGATGGATAGAGCCGTTCCTGCGGCATATACCCGCAGGAGGTGCAGATGGGGCTTTCCCGCATTATTATGTATGCAGGCGAATTGGGGAGAATCAAGAAAGAGTTAATTCAGTACGTTCCGCAATGAGTGTAATAGCCGATATTTACGGCGAATTCTCAAATATAGAGAAATCGAGCATAAAATATGTAGAGGCGATGAATAAACTCAGAGAATAATGATGTGCTTTGGCATGAATTTTGATAATAGATAGGTATATGAAGAAAGCAATTTGCATAATGTTCGCTTTAGTAGCGATTTCGATGACCTCTCTTGCCGAGAAGTACCACATATATCGTGCTGCATCTAAAGATTGGATATATGTGGTGGAAGATAACAAGGTTTATACTGCTGGTTCACATGATTGGGTATATATTATAGAAGGTAAGAATATCTATCGGGCAGGATCTAAAGATTGGGTATATGTGGTGGAAGATAATAAGGTCTATACTGCCGGTTCGCATGACTGGGTATATACCATAGAGGGGAATAAGGTCTATACTGCCGGCTCTCATAACTTGGTATATAGCATAGAAAAGAGATAGTCTTCGATTTAGAATTTCAGCAGAAGCGGCTCCTAACGGGGTCGCTTCTCTTATCTTATATAAAGAGCCGCAGGCGGCTCAACCTGCGGCTCGGCGTGATTCATAACAACAAGGTTGTTGAGCCTAATATGTGAGAGATATACTTTGCATCTTAGCTCCAAGCATATGCATTCCGGCTTGCGCCGAACTATAGCCGCATCCATGTGCCCGCTAGTGTGCAAACACCCCTCCAACTTTAATTGAGAATTGAGAGTTGGATGTTGGACCGTTGCGCTGTTGGAAGTTGGACACTAAACGCCGCAGGCACGGCTCAATCCATCATTTAAAAAGCGGCAAACGCCGCTTTTTTTTGTAGTAATTTCGACCTGCTCCCCCATCAAGATGGGGACCCCTTCGAATTTACGTTCGCGTCCTGCCGGACATACGCAAATATTTTATAATAATTTTTAGCAGGGTAAAACCCTTCGTTGTAGGTTCGTTTTGTGCTTTCGTGAACAAGCTCACAAAGCACAAAAACGACCCTCCAACATAGAATAATTATTCTATTTGCTAAAAATTATCACAAAAAATTTGCGTATGTGCAATTTTTGTAGTAATTTTGCGCGCTAATTGCGTTTTTAATTAAATTATAAGAGATATGGAACAATTTTTGTACTCCGATTTAAGTACATTCTACAATTTCCTATTTATCGTTGCATTGATAGGATTAGTAGTGTTTATAGCGTTGTATTTTGTTGACGCCGGCTACGGCAAGATGCGCAGCGAGAAATGGGGTCCAACCATCAGTAACAAAGTGGGTTGGCTTCTGATGGAAATGCCCGTATTTTTGATTGTACTTTACCTATGGGGAATTTCTCCCTATACAGTAACCCGCACCGCTCCGTATTGGGTGTTTCTGCTGATATTCGAATTCCACTACTTCCAGCGTTCGTTCATATTTCCGTTTCTTCTGAAAGGCAAAGGACAAATGCCAATAGTAATCATGCTGTTTTCGGTGATATGGAACATAGTGAACGGTTATATTCAAGGTTTCTGGCTGTTCCACCTTGCTCCGAAATACTATCCTGAGCTATATACGCCGGACTGGCTTCTTGACCCGCGTTTTCTGATTGGTACCGGTATTTTTATCATCGGCTGGATTATCAACATGCACAGCGATCACGTGATTCGTCACCTTCGTCAACCCGGCGATACAAATCACTATTTACCTAAAAAAGGTCTGTATAAATACGTGACGAGTGCAAATTACTTTGGCGAGATAACCGAATGGTTCGGTTTTGCGATACTAACTTGGTCGTTTGCGGGATTATTATTCTGGTGGTTTACTTGCTGCAACCTCGTACCGCGAGCTAACTCGATATACCTAAAGTACGAGAAAGAATTCCCGGACGAATTTGACCGGAAGAAGTTAAAACGAATTATACCATTCATATATTAAATAACCAAATGGAAAAAGAAACGATGAACAAATTGTTCAGTCCCTATCAATTGGGACCTATCACGTTGCGCAACCGGTTTATCCGTTCCGCAGCCTTTGAGAATATGTGTACTGCGAACACGCCATCGCAGATGTTATATGACTACCACGTATCGGTTGCCCGCGGCGGCGTTGGGATGACGACCGTAGCCTATTGCGCCGTGGATTTGAGCGGTGTGTCTTTTGACGGGCAATTATATATCCGTCCGGAAGCGTTAGATGGTTTGAAGAAACTGACCGCTGCGATTCATAAAGAAGGCGCGAAAGCAAGTATTCAGTTGGGTCACTGCGGTAATATGACCCACATCAGCACATGCCATTGTCTGCCTGTAAGCGCGTCGAACGGCTTTAACCTGTATTCTCCGACCATCCATCGACGGCTGAAAGTGAGCGAAATCAAAACGCTGGTGAAGAAGTTCGGTGAAGCAGTCGATTTCTGCCGCGAAGCGGGTTTTGACTGTGTGGAGATTCACGCCGGGCACGCTTATCTGATTTCACAGTTTATCTCTCCCCGCACGAATCATCGTCACGACGAATACGGCGGCAGCTTCGAGAACCGCGTTCGTTTCTTAAACGAAGTGTTAGACGAAGTGATGGCACATGCAGGAAACGATATGGCGGTAGTTGTTAAGACCAATATGTGGGACGACTGCTGGCACGGTTCGGATATAGAAGAAGGTCTTCGCGTGGCGAAAGAGATAGCGAAACATAAGGTACACGGTATCGTTCTTTCCGGCGGTACAGTAAGCCGCTCTCCGATGACGATACTTCGCGCTGCGATGCCGATAAAGACGTTGTCCTACTATATGCCAAAGAATATGTGGTGGCTGAAAGCGGCATTGAATATTCCGTACGTCGGCGCAATCATGACTCCGACAAAGCCTTTCAAAGAGCTGTACTTCATGGAACAAGCCAAACGCTTCCAAGCGGAAATAAAAGACGTCCCGTTGATTTATGTAGGCGGCGTTCAGTCCGGCGATAACTGCCAGACAATCATGGACGAAGGATTCGAGTTGTTCCAGATAGCACACGTTCTGATAAAAGATCCGGACTTTGTGAATCATGTTCAGGAGAATCCTCACTATCATGCGGGTTGCGGTCGTTCAAACTACTGCGTAGGTCGTATGTACTCAAAGGAAATGAAGTGCCATGAGTGCGTAGAACGCGACGGCGAAAAGATACCGAATTGCCTGAAACGCGAGATAGTTAAACTCGAGAAACAAGCCAAAGAAGCAAACGAAAGACAGAAAAAATGTTAGCATTAGTTACAGGAGCTTCGAGCGGGATAGGCTTACAATACGCAACACAATTAGCCCGCGATTACAAGTGTGATTTGCTACTGGTAAGCAATCAGGAAAAAGAATTGTCTGCCGTAGCAGAAGAATTGTCTTCCACATATGGTGCCAAGACCGTCGCTAAATATGCGGATTTGAGCAAGCCCAATGCAGCAGAAGAATTATTCCAATGGACAAAAGACAACGGCTATGTGGTTGATATACTGATAAACAATGCCGGCGTGTTCTTTTTCAATCCCTATTGCGAAACGGACATGAAGCGCATCGAGTTGATGCTGAACCTGCATGTAATAACCGTAGCCAAGTTGACCCGGTTATTCGGCGAAGAAATGGTTAAACGCCCACAGCCGGAAGGCAAACGTGCCAAAGGTTATATACTGAATATGTCTTCCATGAGCGCCTGGATGGCCATGCCCGGCATACAAACGTATAATTCAACAAAAGCCTTTATCTACAATTTCTCCAAATCGTTGTGGTATGAGTTGAAGCCTAAAGGCGTATATATAACCGTAATGGCTCCGGGAGCAGTCGATACGGCATTATTCGGTTTGGCGCCCAACCTGCGGAAATTGGCAGTAGCATTGACCGTCAGTATCCCTCCGGAGAAATTGGTAAAACGTGCCCTCAAAAAGATGTTCCAAGGCAAGAAAGCCGATACTCCGGGCTTTATCAACTGGCTCAGTACGCCTTTGCTCAAACATACTCCGGACTGGCTGCTGTTTTTGGCGATGAAGTTTGTGGGAAAATACCAGAAATAATTGAGAATTGAGAATTGACAATTGACAATTGAGAGTTGAGAGTTGAGAGTTTATGAAATATGCATTAGTTACAGGAGCTTCAAGCGGAATAGGTCTGCACTACGCGACTCAATTGGCGCGAGACTATCGGTATAATATTCTGTTAGTGAGCAATCAAGAAGCAGAACTTCCCGTTGTGGCTGCCGAAATAGCAGAAAAATATACCGTGCAGACAAAATGGCTGTATATCAATCTTGCCGAACAAGATGCGGCAGAAAAAGTATATGCCTATTGCAAAGCAGAAAAAATACAGGTGGAAGTGCTCATCAACAACGCAGGAATGTTGATATTCAAGCCATTCTACAAAGCAGATCCGCGTAAATTAGAAACCCTGGTAATGCTGCATGTAGTAACCATGACGAAGTTATGCCGACTATTTGTAGAAGAAATGCTGCAAGAGCCAAACAACACTACAGAAGCCCAAGGTTATATTTTGAATATGTCCTCTATGAGCGCCTGGATGGCTATGCCCGGTATTCAATGCTACAACGCGACAAAGAGTTATGTGCTGAATTTCAGTAAATCGCTATGGTATGAACTTCGCGGGCATCATGTGCGCGTATTGGCCGTTACTCCCGGCTCAACCGACACCGGTTTATTACCATTTGGCCCGACCTTTGCAAAGCTATTGCGATTTTTCGGTATCACAATGCCACCGGAGAAGTTGGTCCACCGCGCACTAAAAGTACTATTCAAACGAAGCAAAAAGACCTGTATGCCAGGTGCATGGAACTATATAATCGTGCCGATTATCAATCACCTACCCGACTGGCTGGTTCTATGGGCAATGAAAAAGATAAATTTTGAAGAGATATAATGGATATAGACGAACTAAAAGACATCTTATACTCGGGCGCCACACTAACTATATCAGACGAGACGCTTCAACGCGTGCGCGCGAGTTACGCGTTCCTTAAGGAGTTTTCAGACGACAAAGTGATTTATGGTATCAACACAGGCTTCGGTCCGATGGCGCAATGGCGTGTGGAAGACGAACACCTTCAGGAACTACAATACAACATTATCCGTAGCCACGCGACCGGCGCAGGCAATCCTTTGTCCGATGACTATGTTCGCGCTGCAATGTACGCAAGACTTGGAAGTTTCATACAGGGAAAAAGCGGCGTTCATGAAGAAATAGTTACCCTATTGCAAGCGTTCATTAACCGCTCCATCATTCCATATATTCCTGAACATGGCAGTGTGGGTGCGAGCGGCGATTTAGTACAATTGGCCCATATCGCGCTGTGCCTTATCGGTGAGGGGAAAGTGCATTACAAAGGCGAATGGCGTCCGACGGACGAAGTGATGAAGGAACAAGGTTTAAGCCCGCTTCACATTCATTTACGCGAAGGACTTAGCGCGACTAACGGTACCAGCGTAATGACCGGAATCGCCGCCATTAATCAACTTCACGCAGAACGATTGCTGAACTGGGCAGTTCTGTGTTCAGTCTGGATAAACGAGATTGCCGGTTCTTATGATGACCTAATGTCGGCTCCACTCAATGAATATCGTCGTCACAGCGGTCAAAAACGTATTGCCGCGAAGATGCGCGAACTTGCTCAAGGTAGCCAATGCCTGCAACATCGTGAGCACGCTCTTTATAATGGCGGACACACAGAACATGTGTTCAAAGACAAAGTACAAGCCTATTACAGTTTGCGCTGCACACCGCAGATTTTGGGGCCGATACTCGAAACGTTGGACAATGCAAGGCAAATTATTAACGAGGAGTTAAATGCAGCTTCCGATAATCCGATTGTAGATCCGGAAACACAAAATGTATATCATGGCGGCAACTTCCACGGCGACTATATCTCACTGGAAGAAGATAAAGTAAAAATTGCTCTTGTGCGCTTAGTCATGACGACGGAGCGACAACTAAACTACTTATTGCACGATCGTATAAACGGGATACTTCCCCCGTTCCTGAACCTCGGTGTATTGGGGTTGAACTACGGCTTACAAGCCTGTCAGTTCACCGCGACCAGCACAACGGCAGAGTGCCAAACATTAGCCATGCCCAATTATGTTCACTCAATCCCCAATAACAATGATAATCAGGATATCGTTTCCATGGGAACAAACACGGCGGAACTCTGCTCCAAAGTGATAGAAAATGCCTACCAAGTGCTTGCCATCCAGCTATTAGCATTGGCCCAAGCGACAGACTGCCTTAATCTGCGGTCGAAATTGGCGAACGCAACAGGAAACATATATGACGCCGTTCGTAAGATGGTTGCGCCCTTTGTAGAAGACAGACCACATTACGAAGAGATTCAAACCCTTATTGAATATATGAAGAAATTATGAAATATGCACTCATTACAGGCGCAAGCCGAGGAATAGGAAGAGCCGTAGCAGAACGTTTGGCAAAAGACGGTTATGCAGTACTGATAAACTATCAGCAAAATGATTCAGCCGCCAATAACGTCAAACAAGCAATTGAAGCCGCAGGTGGAAGAGCTGAGTTGCTACGCTTCGATGTATCCAATAAACAGGTCGTAGAAAAAGCACTAAGCGAATGGTCAGCACGCCATGAAGGCGAACATATTGACGTATTAGTCAATAACGCCGGTATCCGACGCGATACACTTATGGTTTTTATGCAAGATAATGACTGGCAACAAGTCTTAGACACATCTCTTCAAGGATTTTTCTTTGTCACCCGCTGTGTACTTCAAAAGATGCTGACCGCCCGACATGGACGCATTATCAATATAGCATCCATTTCCGGCGTCAACGGTCTTCCTGGACAGACGAATTACAGTGCCGCAAAAGCCGCTATTATAGGCGCGACACGCGCGCTTGCGAAAGAAGTGGCTTCACGCAAAGTGACAGTCAATGCAGTTGCTCCCGGTTTTATCAAGACCGATATGACCGCAGAATTGGACGAGTCCTCACTAAAACAAATGATTCCGGCTGGTCGCTTCGGAACTCCGGAAGAGGTGGCAGCCGTAGTATCCTTTCTCGCTTCTGATGAAGCATCTTACGTATCAGGACAAGTAATCGGCGTAACAGGTGGACTTGGGTAGTTGAGAATTGAGAGTTGAGAGTTGAGAGTTGAGAATTGAGAATTAATAATTGGCATTAGACATTTGAAACGCGTTGTAATTACAGGAGTTGGGATTTGGTCGTGTATAGGCACGAATAAATCTGAAGTGACGGAGAGTCTTCGTCTCGGGCGAAGCGGTATCGGAATAGACACCGCTCGTGAAGAGTATGGATTCCGCAGTCCGCTAACAGGTATTGTTCCGGACCCGGATTTAAAAGCCCTTTTACACCGACGCCTACGAGTCGGTTTATCGCAGGAAGCCGCCTATGCATATATGGCAGCCCGTGAAGCATTTGAGCAGTCAAATGTTACAGACGAATACCTGCAAACACATGAGGTGGGTATATTGTTTGGCAACGACAGCTCTGCCCAACCTACCGTTGAGATGCACGAATTGATGTGCGAGAAACACGACACCCAATTACTCGGTTCGGGACTAATATTCCGCTCGATGAATTCAACCGTCAACATGAACCTGAGCACAATCTTTCATCTGCGCGGCATCAACTTCTCCCTTAGTGCGGCATGTGCAAGCGGTAGTCATGCGATAGGCATCGGCAAGATGTTTATTGAACAAGGTCTCCAAGATATGGTTTTAGTCGGCGGTGCACAAGAAGTCAATCCATACGCTATGGCAGCCTTTGATGCACTTAGTACATTTTCTGTACGCACAGACGTTCCATCAGCCGCCTCGCGTCCATTTGACACCCAACGCGACGGTCTTGTTCCATCCGGTGGAGCAGCAGCTCTTGTATTAGAAGACTATGACCACGCCATTCATCGTGGCGCTACAATCTTAGCGGAAGTGGCGGGTTACGGTTTTTCCTCTAACGGAGCAGGTATCAGTGAACCGAGCGAAGAAGGCAGTTATATAGCCATGTCGCGTGCATTGGCTAACGCCAATCTAACAGCCCAAGACATAGATTATGTCAACGCTCACGCAACCTCTACCCCACAAGGAGACAAACAGGAAGCACTTGCCCTATCCCGCCTGTTCGGAAACAGTCGGACTTGGGTTAGTTCAACCAAATCAATGACCGGTCACGAATGTTGGATGGCCGGCGCAAGTGAAGCTGTTTATTCCTTATTAATGCTGCAAAACGGTTTCATTGCGCCCAATATCAATCTTACAGACATTGATCCGGATGCAGCAACATTGCGCATGGCGACACAACGCGTAGATATGCCGCTACAAACCATCCTCAGTAACTCATTCGGATTCGGCGGCACAAATAGTGCAATCATATTAAAGAAATATAAAGAGACTACAACGCATTAACAACTAAGCAATATGAATATTTCAGTCATCGTTCCATTATTCAATGAAGCAGAATCACTTCCAAAATTATTTGAGTGGATATCTCGCGTCATGAATGAGCATAAATTCTCTTATGAGGTAATCTTCGTTAATGACGGATCAACCGATACTTCATGGCGGGTTATCGAAGAACTGCGACAGAGCAACGATACCGTTCGCGGTATATGTTTCCGCCGCAACTATGGTAAGTCTGCTGCCTTACACTGCGGTTTTCAAGCTGCACAAGGGGATGTCGTTATAACTATGGATGCCGATTTACAGGACTCTCCCGACGAGATTCCAGAACTATACAAGATGATTACCGAAGAAGGTTACGATCTTGTAAGCGGTTGGAAGAAAAAGCGCTATGACAATAAATTCACAAAAAACATTCCGTCAAAGCTATTTAATGCTACCGCTCGCCGAGTAACCGGAATTCAACTACACGATATGAATTGCGGTCTCAAAGCCTACCGTAATGAAGTGGTAAAGAATATAGAAGTCTTCTCAGAGATGCATCGCTACATTCCCTATCTTGCAAAAAATGCCGGCTTCACAAAGATAGGCGAAAAGGTAGTTCAACACCGCAAACGAGAGTTCGGCTCCAGTAAGTTTGGCCTGAATCGGTTTGTCAACGGCTATCTTGATTTGATGACGCTTTGGTTCTTAAACAGATTTGGGAAACAACCGATGCACTTCTTCGGTTTAATTGGCAGTATGATGTTTGTACTTGGATTCATCGCGATTATTGTAGTAGGTGCGATGAAACTATACGCGCTTAGTCACAACCAACACGCCCTATTAATTGCCGATAATCCATACTTTCATCTCTCTATTTTAGCTATGGTTCTTGGTTGTATGTTATTCCTTGCAGGATTCCTTGGCGAACTGATTATCCGTAACTCCCAATCACGCAACGACTATCTTATCAGCAAGCAAATATGAGTCTATCTCTATCCGAACAACACAATATCATCGAACGCGCCTTGGGCGAACGCATGCTTAATCATGCGTTCATTTTCTTAAGGCAATGGGCAAAAGAGTTGGGCGATACCCCCTTCAATGATCGAATAAGGTCATTGGAGCAGAACTACTCCAGCTTGTTCGACTACTACCTGTCCGGCGATGATACCGACCGTAACTTTATACATGACGAAATGACCACATCCGTCTATAGGCTATCAGACGAGATGTACGCAGCGATGAGACTCCATCGCAAAGAAATACCCGAAGTTATTGGTTATGACCGCACTAATTCCGGAAGCGCGTTACACTACTTCTACTATTGTCAAAATATCCGTGAGGAAGATTTGGATTGGCTTTATGAGTTAGAAAGACAAAATGAAGACAGCAATATGCTCGTTCCAATTATGTCCACTTTGGCAACAAATATGAGGGAACTATTCCAAGAGAATGTGCTCCAAATGCTAATTGACTTTATTGACTCCTCAAATCACCTAACCGCTTCACAAGCAATGTTGTTTAGTATTATTTTGCTTGCACAATATGATTTACGGATAGATTTCTTCCCTCATTTACAAAACGCATTTGTTGAGAAGATCGGTGATGGTGAAGAAGCCTTCAATATGTTGAGTGCGCTTATCCGCACCTCCCGTACTGTTCTGCTTAAAAAAGAAGAATTGGAAGATTTAGACCGCGAAGATACCCCTGAAGAAGTACGCAAGATAGTTCGCGACCAATTGGAAGAGATAAAAAAAACCGGGGAAAGCAGTATCAATACCGAGGAAGCAGAATATGTGCGTGCCATTGTCTCCATTATACCAGACACATGGGTGTATGAAATTATCGTAGGTGAAGATGAAAAACGCCAATCGATCATCGAAAAGACTTACTTAACGATAGGATATATGGATCTAATGTGGGATAGAATAGATGAAGCCGAAGATTGGCTCGTCGAAAAATTACGATCAGGCGAAGCCAATATCAACGACTATATCAACTATGGTCATTGTTGCTTTGTTAAAGGAGATCGAATGATGGCATACGAAAACTATCGGCAAGCAAAATCCATGTGTAAAACAAATCAAGAGTTTTTAGACCTATTCCGCCCTGACAGAAAAGCTCTTGTTAATAAAGGAATTTTACTTGACGATGTATATCTTATGGAAGATCAACTGCTTCGAAGAACGTATTAAGTTTTTTTGCTCCGCATTTTTTTGAACGAATGGGACAAAGATATCGCATTTTATCATTAGCCCTTATAGTGGCATTTACAGGACCCGTATATGGTGTACCTGTAACAACAATGACCGGTATAGACAGCATACAAGCCACGTGGTTCAAAGAATGGTATCATCGAAACGATCTGGTCTTTTATCTTGAAGCACAAAATGATCATACAATTGTAGAGACTCACACGACAGGGCAATGGTGGTTACCCGAACGGCTAACATTCGCAATTGATGGTCTTCCCTATACTGCAAACAGATACTATATAGATGGATTCCGCGTGGATGACCGCTTTCAACCGGGTAATTCCGTTTATGTACCGAATATGCTTCAGTACGACTTGCAAATAGATATACATACCGGCAAAATGATGTTTAGCACCAATAGCACTGCCGGAGATTATGTAACAGCAACATATAATTTTGGTCAAGTGGGAAACGGCGCTCCAGCCGCAGGAACAGAAGCAATTATCAATCTATTTCACCGTTCGGCTGTTCAAAGCGCAGATACGTACAAACATATTACAGCCCGACGCCATCAGACCGGTGCCGGAACAATCGATGCCGCATATACATTTCACGACAAAGAAGGGAATAATTATCGTCAGCACATCTATGCCGCTTATGGACAACGACTTATCACGAGAGAGAACGAGCGAGGATTGATACTTGAGAATCCGTTCTATAGTGCTTATTACTACAAAGTACAAGCAGACGGATATTTACCAATGAAACCTAATAAAGTTTTTGAACGGCTCGGATATAGACTTAATTTTTCCGGTAGAGCAGATGGAGGTAGCGAGTATTTGTATAATTATAACGAAATATATGACCATAAAAATTACTCTGCTTCAATTTATGCTCAACGTTCCCACTTAACTACAGGATTAACTTGGTCAACAAATATAATAAAACATAAAGATCTTGAATTCAGCAAAAATATTTTAGACCAAGATGGAGAAAGTTTTGCGCCATGGTGCCCAGATGGAAGTTTTCATGAGTTAAATTGGGCTGTAAACTACGAACAACCATTGTTGCCGTGGTTAAAAATAAAAATTGATTCTTATAATTCACTCATATATTTTAACCCCGAACGTGAACAATGGACAAATACCGTATATTTGCAATCGCCCGTAATGGATACCCCGAAATTCTTGTTCACTCATTTATGGGAATGTCAAGCTTTTACAGGTGGAATAATTGAAAATGCTGTGGGGCTGACAGCCCACTACCCTATTTGTAAACAATTGGATATCAACGGTCATTTGGATGTTACATTAGACGGTATTCTTTTACACAAAAAGAGCAAAGTAAGTCCAAATTGGCAAGCCGGTGTAAATTTTGACTTACACCCATGTTCATGGTTTGAAATGGGATTAACAGTATCTCATGAACGAATAGCATACAACACAGACTACTTACGTTTTTTTTCTAATGATTATTTAAATGGGAAACACCACCACTATGTCAAAGGCTTGCATCAAACATCATATTTAGAGGTAAATCTACCTATCCGCTTCATATTCGGCAAAGGCAGACATGAGATTGTACTACAAAACAGTTATAAGAAATTCTTCAATGTGTGGTATACCAGATATCAATCTGCGATTGATGAAAACGGATCTTATTGCGAACAAGACGGCATGCATATTTTTTATGAAACCGAGAACATCAAAGAGTATGAAGTTGGTTATACAGAACCTTTTGGAACAAATGGTTTGCTTAATACGCCCTATTTTTTCTCACAATTGACTCGTTACACATATACAGGGAAAAAAGTGACAGTCAGTTTGAGTTGGCAATCAATGCAAGCCGCCGGATATACAGGATTAGGCAATGGAGCAAATAGTAATACGATTGGCATACTTACCGAAAGTACTGCCAATCCAAATACAACTAATATTATAAATAATCAAACAGGAAAATATCCAGGTGTAAGTAGAATGGATTTAGATAAAGGATTTGTAGCGCGTTTCTACCTCGGATATAATATTTGCCAATGGGTACAAGCCGGGCTGACCTTCAAATGGACAGACGGCAAACCATTTACTGCATATCGCTATTATGAAAAAGATGACCAGGTAGCTATTTTACCACTTAATTCACGAGGCACGAATCCAACAGACGGGAACTTTGGAACACGTCATGGAGCTGTTTTTCACTGCAACCTTCATTTACAAGGACGATGGCATGTGAAAGATTTAGGTATGTGCCTAAATATAGAGTGTTACAATGTCTGGGATTTTTGTCACGATTTGTGTGAAATGGCTTTTGTACAGGACATTCCCTATGCATCGCGTGCATCTATGATTTTAACGGTTCCCACAGGGATTTTAGCTACATATACCATTGAATTATGAAACAAGCGGTTATATCTTTTATCAAGTATTATCTATTCTGGACGGCATATTTTGTTGCACAGAAGCCGTTGTTTATGATTTGGCAGAACGACCTGATAGGCAATGTTAATTGGACAGATTGGCTGCTGGTACCATTTCATGGGCTACCGCTCGATTTAAGTGTAGCAGCATATATAACAGTTTTTTACGGTCTGATATTAAGTGTACGTTATTTTATTTCTCAAAAAGCATTACGGATTGTACAAGATATATATACCGGTTTAGTACTATTTATAGTCACTTTAGTTGTAATTAGTGATAACGCATGTTTTCCAAGTTGGGGATATCATCTGGATAAAGATATCTTTGATTACCTTGCCACCCCAAAAGAGGTTTTGGCTTGCGCTTTATGGTGGCAGTGGTTGGCTGGAATTACAGGTACAATCATCGTTTTTGGTGTGTGGTGGCTCATATATTGCTTTCTATTTCCTAAATATCAGACATGGACAAACGGCACAACAAAGTCCCGTTTTTTTGGAACAATTGGAAGTGTGCTATTAACGGCATTACTTTTCTTGCCCATTCGAGGAAGTTTGACTGTATCAACAATGAACACTGGCAGAGTATATTACAATAGCAATAGAATGCTTAATATTGCAGCTATTAATCCAGTATTTAATATTGTTGAATCATTGAGTGAAAACCATTTAAATAGCAGCAGATATCACTATATGCCCTCGGAGCAAGTCCAAGAGATATATAGTATTAATCATGGTTCATCACAAAGTACTGAACGCTTATTTACTACAACACACCCAAATATTGTTTTGGTTATTTTAGAAAGTTTCAGTAAAAACGCTATTTTTGCGATGCCACAATTACAGCGTTTTATACAAGAAGGAATATATTTTAGCAATGTATATGCGAATTCATATCGTACTGACCGCGGTGTAATGGCTGTGTTAGGAGCATATCCAGGCTGTGCCATGACATCTATTATGACTATTCCATCCAAATCCGCCTCACTACCACAAATTGGTCAGGTATTAAAGTCTGAAGGATATAATTTGAAGTTTTACTATGGTGGTGACGAAGATTTTACAAATATGCGTTCATATTTGATAACAGGCGGTTTTGAGCAACGGATTTGTGACCATGATTTTCCAATAAGCAACCGTATGAGTAAATGGGGCGTACCCGATCATGTGCTATTTGATTATGCTGCAAAAGATATTGTTGCGCGTCACACAGCAAGTAATACCCCGCAATTTGATGTAATTCTCAGTCTTTCAAGTCACGAACCTTTTGATGTCCCTTTCCATCATTTTGAAGATATTTATGTCAATGCAATTGGGTACACAGATAGTTGTTTAGGAGCATTTATAGATACTTTACAACATTCTGCAATTTGGGATAGCACAGTTGTCGTTATGGTTGCAGATCATGGGTATCCATATCCACGTGGAATTCACAACTATGACACGCTGCGCTACGCCATTCCACTGGTAATGATTGGTGGCGCTATAAAACAACAACGCGAAATAAAGACACTTTGTTCACAAATTGATTGGGTACCAACAATGCTTCATCAAATGGAATTGAGTGCGGAACAGTTTATATATGCAAAGGATATACTTGATACCACGATTACACCATATGCATACTATCACTTTGTAGATGGTTTTGCTTTAAAAACAGAAGACGGAACAACAATTATTGATGCCGTAACCAACGAAACAATATTTGAAACGAATTCAGACACTTTACGTGCTAAAAAAGCAAGAGCCATAACTCAAAAAATTTATGAAGATATTAATTAAGATATTCAGCTTTTTACCTTTAAGGATATTATATGCTATTGGAGATGCAATAACATACCCTATTTTATATTATCTATTACGATATAGAAGAAAGGTCGTACGAAAGAACCTGCTTTTATCTTTTCCACAGAAAGAGAATAGAGAAATAAAAACATTGGAAAAACGTTTTTATCACCATTTTGTAGATATTATAGCCGAGGTGATTTGGTCATATCGCGCAACCAAAGAAGAAATGTCAGCACATTTTGAATCTGTTAATGTGGATAAAGTTGAGTCATGGGCTCAAAAAAAAGGAGGCGTCATATTTATGTTAGGTCATTTAGGCAACTGGGAATGGACAGCAGAAGTACAACATCGTTTTGAAAGCCCAGAAATGCAGCACTACAATGTATATCGTCGCTTAAAAAACGCTTCTGCAGATTCTGTAATGATGGCAGTTCGCGAACAACGAAGCGGAAAAGGCAGTTGTATTGAGAAAAATAGTTTACTACGTGAACTTATTCGCCTTAAGAAAAAACAGGCAAAATTTACATTAGGACTAATTGCCGATCAAAAGCCCACTCCACCAAACGCACACTATTGGACAACATTTCTCAATCAAGAGACTTCATTTTTAGATGGTGGTGAGATCTTGGCAAAGAAGTTCGACTTTGTTGTAACATATGTACATATTTCCAGTCCTCGTCGCGGCTATTACACTGCTCGTGTAGATTTGATTACAGATGATGCTCCGAATACAGCTCCTAACGAAATAACAGAACAATTTGCCCGCAGGTTAGAATCGAATATTGTGGAACAGCCGGAGTTATGGCTTTGGTCGCACAACAGATGGAAATGGTCGAGAAAAGACGTCAAATAACACAAATGCCACCAACGTAAAGACAATACCTTCTACACTTCCTAAAAAAAGGTCTGTAGCCATATTCGTCAAACAGACGGCGCTGATACAAGCCAACCAATACCGTTGTTTTCCGTGAAAAACGAACGGCATAGTAAGCCAAAACAAAAGCCATAATACCATGGCAGCAAATCCCAATTCAATCCATGTAGCAAGCAATTGGCTGTGCGTCGAATAGTGGTAAGTGTAGTATGCTTCCCAGCCATGTGCGATGTATTTGCTTTGCATGTAATCATATGAGTTACCTATTCCTAAGCCATAAAGTGAGTAATCTTGAGGTGCCTCAAGAGCAGAATTCCAAATAGCCAAACGCGGTTCACATGGTGGGGTGACTCCATCTGGGAGATTATTGATATATGAGATGGAAATATTGGCATTTCTGGGATAAAACTTATAAAAGCAGACTATGCCAATAACAAGAATAAGAGCAACAGCAATCACCATAACTACCTTTTGTCCGATAGAACGAATTGCTTTTCGTGTCCAGATCCAGAGTGCAGTAATAGTTGCTATAAAACCAATATTGAGAATTGCAGCACGTGAACTTGTCCAATATATTCCTAATAAGAGTGCCACTATTGCGAAACAATACAATATAGTCTGTTTAAAATTTGTTTGCCGTTGTACGAATAGCGTACTAATTCCAAGAATAGCAAGACACATCAAACTGGTATAATGCAACCGGTGCTTCATATTCATTGTAAAATCTTCAAGATGCAGCCAGTCAATATTTACTCTCGTTGCGACATGCTTATTATGCACATACTCTAAATTAAGAAGCCAGTAGTTCGTAAAAAGATATACACCTATTGAAATGATACAACCTATAACAAGCACTTTGACACATTGTTTCCAATCATAATATTCATTGACTCCAAAAATCATAATAATCGGAATAATGAGCAAGTATATATCACGCTGAATAGTATCCCATGCCATTGTTTTATTATCCGCCCAAAAGATAGAAATAACATTCCACAACACCCATATTCCAAATCCGACAGCCACGAACATACGGGACTTAGTGATCTGTATAAACTCTTTATTCAAGAAGCGCAGCTCCAACAACCACGAAACAGCCCATACCAAGCCAAAAAAACGAATAAACTGAAATGCATATGGCATTGCACAAAGCAAGACCAAAAAAGCGATATAGTTAATATATCCTATAATAGAACGATATCTATTCATCACAATAGAGATTTATGGTATTTTAGTATCAAATTCGCACATTGGATAGGATCAAATCCCATTGCTTGCGCATAAGCAGTGGCTACATGCATGCAATCTTCATCAGAAAGATGCATCAGTTTGAATTGCTTGCATCCACACCGCAAGCCAATATTACGGAATCGTTTCATCCGATTGAGATCCACCATTTGCATTTGTTTCCCGTCTGCGCTCACCAAAATATTCCCCGCAGAATAATCCAGAGGATAAAATCCACGCTGATGCAATTTAGCAGTAAATGCGCCAAGCGTATTCATCGTTATTTCCCTTATTGGTAAATTTTGCTTGGTGACTTGACGAAGCGTATAGGGAAAAGGAGATAATTCACAAGTATATGAACTGGAAGTAAGCAATCCATATTTTTTCTCCTCGGAATAACTAATCGGTTTTGGAGTAAGCTCGCCTAGTTCAAGCGCATAGCGATAACTACGTTCTGCTTTACTCTTCCGAAACAGACCATAAATTAAGTTATTCGGGAAACGAGGTTGATGAAAAGACTTAACGACCGTTTTTCCGACAATTTTTACAATATTCCGTCCTTGATGAAGGATAGAGTCCAATTCACTATTGGTCATCAAATAATCTTGCCAAATAACACCTTGTTCATGTTTAAACGAACCACATCCATTTTGTTTTGCCAGTTGACGCGTAGCAAATCGTTTCTCCATCTGTTCAGGTGAGCGATATTGATAATGCTCAACAGGAATATTTTTGGGACTTGTTCTTCCCCAAGGATGTGGATATCTCCAATGCTCTAACCAAATCAAGCAAGGCGAATGACGTATAAAACGACGCTCTTTACGTTTATCCGGTAAAGCATGAATAATATACTGCTTGTCTTTTGCGAAGTCGCCTGTAAAGGAATTCAGAGTAATATCTTCGCGGGTTAGTACATAATCTGTGCTCTCTTTTTTAACGACTCGGTAGCGTCTCGGCAGCGTCTCGAAGAAAGTTCGCACATCGCCAGGATAAAATTCATCCGCATCAAGACGTACACACCACCAATCATTACTTGTCATTTCATGACGAAACGCTTTAAAAGCCTTTGCGCGCAATCCGATATGAAATGGTCCTTCATATCTAAGCCATGGAATAATCTGCGGATATCGGGCTGCAAGTTCTTTGATTTTCTCCCATGTTCCGTCCGTGGAGCCATTGTCAATAACAATAATCTTATCACTCCAGCGACACGCATCAATGAGCGAGGCGGAAATTACATCGGCTTCGTTCTTAACCAATAAAAGACTATATATTTTAAATTTTGTCTCTTCCATGAATCAATTTGAGCCAGTAGTACTTCAGCGGATGGGTATATTTCAGTTGTTTCCAAGGTCTTGAAGCGTGCGGCAAATGAGTTACCGGTGCATCCAAAAGTAACAAGTTTTTGAAACCATATTGACGCGAAGCTTTAGAAATAGTTACATCAAACCAATCTTTTTCCGAATTGAGTAAGGAAAAGTCAAATGCTCGCAAAAAGGCATTTGTAATAAGTGTGCAGCAAAAACTCAACCGCTTTGTTGTTTCTTGTTGCGGTGTTGAAATATCCAATTTGCGGGCATAAATATATGGAAAATTGATATTCCCTTGCTCATCATGAGTTACAGCTGCCACCATACCACAAGAAGTATTGCCATTAGCATCCAACAAATGTTGTAAAGTATCCGGTTGCACAAGCACATCGCTTTCAACAATCACCAAATCCTTATATGCGGCAAGCGCTTCAGCCTGTGCACGGCACAACAACATATGATAATTCGGAGAAGGATGCTCCGTTAAATCTGCTACATCAATCAGGTGAAATCCTAATTCGTCACTTAGTTCATGTAGTCGAGTTGTCGAAATGTCAGAACTGCGGTCATTCCACACAGTAAAAGGCACTTGCCATGTACAAAGACGCCGAATTGCTTTTTCAGCAATATCTATTGCGTCTTTGACTGGCATATATATAAGTGGTTCCATCATTAATAATCAATTATTAATCCTCTTTTAGCAATAGTAAAAATTGCTCCAAATGAGTTTCCAAACTGCGAACCAAAATCAGCGCCCAAAGCCAAAGAGAACTCGAGACCCCATGCTTTTGCAAACTGTTTCTTCAGTTCAATCATAACCGCAGTATTTTTGGTTTCCAATGGTTCGGTATATGTTCCCCAATTATGAGTTAAATTCGCCATCAATCGATATCGATAACCATATATATCCCCCCCAACAGCAACAAAATGGTTGCGCACACGATTATTATATGGTGAAAGCAACGGATTGCCGATAGTCCGTCCAAAATGTGTCCAACCTTGGCGATATGCAGTATTAATAAAGTAAAAGTCTCGCCCACCATAAATTAATCCGTCTTTATCATGATACGGTCCGTCTTGTGCTGTTGTATTCATGAATTCATAGGTAAAGGCATTGATAAATGGCCAGTTGTGCTGCGCTACATGAACACCCCATAAACCATCTGCAATATTGCCAAAACCGATAAATTTGGCACTTTTATCTTCAAAAATCGTCTGCCAATAAGCACGTGCTTCCCATCCGCCATATTTAAACCAAAGACACAACTCCTGAAAACCAATATGGTTTCCTTCGGCATTCAGTTGGTCATTAAGGCTATTGCCACCTGCACCTGCTTTTAGGATATTCCACCACGTTTTAATATCCGTAGCAAATGTTCCATATATAGGCGAAGTACCTCCCCATTGTGCCGCATGATGGAAAGAGTAAGAGATATTAACTGGCAACTTACCACCGATACGCATTGATGCATGCAAATGGTGTAACAAAGTGTTTGTTGTGCCGATTTTAGGGTCTAATGTCCTACTATCTGCGAACCAACCATGCGTCAAACCACCTTTGAACTCAAGATAGCCAAAAAGTCCAGGTATCGGTGTATATTTATCTATTCCAATGGTAATACGCGGAATTGGTTGACTATTACCGGAAAACAAGAAACCACCAGATGAATACCGAGGTTCTTGAGAGCCATAAACCTCCGGTTTAATACCAACGGTAATATCTATAATATAAAGTCTTGCATGAGCATACAATTGCCGGAAATACCCTTTTACTTGAGCGGCAGGTGCATCAAAAGCAGTTTGTTGAGGTGCCTGTATACGCCCAGTAAGCACTACGCCAAAATCATAATCAAACCACCGACTTGGACGAGTTGCCGGTTTAATAATTCCTACAGACAGGTTTCCGCTATGTGGCAAGTTAGATATATTTCCATCGGTATTTGAATGTAGAATACTTGGAGCAAACTCACCGGAGGAAGTCAATACACTAACTTCTCCAACATAAAAAAGGCTATCACGACATGTATCCGGATTAGCCATTGGCAAAGGCCACCAATTCCAAGCATTCGCAGGCAGAAAAACCACCATGAACGAAAGAAGTAATATGTGCTTACTTAACCTCAAAGCAGTAGAAATTTGTTAATAGTTTGCCATGTTGGTCTTCGCCAAGTCCGAAATAGATGGTATTCCCAATTCGTGCCGCCACACGGTTTTCAGCCTGACCATCAGGCATAGTTCCATACGATGTCCACTGATCATTGTCTGGTGAATAAGAAAGGATGTCATCATAATGGAATCCAGTCGTCAAACTATCTCCGTAGTGCCATCCGCCGAATACAAACAGTTGCTCATCCGTAGCAGTTGCAGCAGCATTGTGACGAGCTTTTCCAGGAACCGGTGTTCGTTTTTCCCAAGAATCCGATGCTGGAATGTATTCTGCCATAAACGAACCTACAAAATTACGGAATCCTGTTCCTACAAAATATCTCGTTCCAACAACACCAGCAATTGGTGACATTACTCGAGGTGGATAATCGGAAGCAGACAAGTGCTTTGAGACTTGTTCCCACGCATCATTTTTCGGGTTATAGCGATATAGCTCATGCGTAAAACTATGGAATCCGAAACCGACATAAATATATTGTCCATCCGAAAACGAAATTGCCGCTACCGTATTTCCTGAAGGATAATCTGCCAACCGCGTCCATGAATTGTTTTCCGGTTCAAAGCGATAGAAATCACGCAGGTACATTTGTTCATCATATATGCTTTTGCCACCATATCCGAGACCGACATAGATATTTCCGTCCATTGTGGTAGCCGTAGCATTTACGCGCGCAGGTAAAGATGTAGCTACTTGCGACCATTCATCCAAAGCGGCATCATAAACAAGCATGGTTGCGTTTACGGCACTCGTTTGTGAGCGTCCACACAACACATATATGGTACTATCTATCGCTACACACGCAGCTGCAGCACGCCCTTCAATCGGTGAAGCACATGCATGAACTGTAACTTTTATTTGCGGTAACTCTGACGAACAGGCACATAGTGCAAGTGCCAGAAGGATGATATAACTCTTAATTATTCTCAATGCTATTCAACGTGTGTTTTTTTCTTCAATTCAAAGTCACGTCCAAGGTAATTTTTACGTACTATCGGATTAGCCGCCAATTCTTCAGGAGTGCCATGGAAAAGGATTTTACCTTCAAACAACAAATATGCGCGATCAGTAATCATCAATGTTTCATCAACATTGTGATCTGTAATCAGAATACCGATATTTTTGCTTTTAAGCCGCCATACGACGTCTTGAATTTCCTGAACTGCAATCGGATCTACACCCGCAAACGGTTCATCCAACATCACAAATTTAGGTTCAATAGCAAGACAACGAGCTATTTCTGTTCGACGCCGCTCACCACCAGATAATCGGTCTCCAAGATTTTTGCGAACATGATTGAGATTGAACTCTTGAATTAATTGCTCCAGTTTTTCCTGCTGATAATCTTTGGAAAAGTTTGTCATTTCAAGCACCGCGCGTAAGTTATCTTCGACAGACAATTTGCGGAAGACACTCGCTTCCTGGGGCAAATACCCAATCCCCATTTGCGCGCGTTTATACATAGGCAGGTCGGTAATATCCTGATCATTAAGAAATATCTTTCCGTTATTGGATGTTATTAAACCGACAGTCATATAAAATGTTGTCGTTTTTCCCGCTCCATTGGGTCCAAGCAAACCAACTATCTCCCCTTGCTCCAAGTAGATAGATACATCATTCACTACGGTACGTTTACCGTATTTCTTCACCAGATGTTCTGTTCTCAATTTATCCATATTCCTATCGGGCAGTGGTCTGAATGCACCACTTCACTATAAATCCTTGCGTTATATACTCGGTCCACCAAAGGCTGTGATACCCATGCATAATCTATGCGCCATCCGGCATTGTGCGCTCGTGCACCGGCACGATATGACCACCAAGTATATTTTTCAGCAGACTTATCAAACATCCGGAAACTATCCACTAAGCCACTTGCCTCCCATTGGTCCATCCATGCACGCTCTTCAGGTAAGAAACCACTGACGCCAACTTGCCGTTCGGGATGATTAATATCTATTGGGTGATGGCAGATATTATAGTCACCACAAACAACTATATTCGGACGTTCTTTGCGCAGTTCATTGACCCAAATTATAAAATCCGCCAAGAAGTCCATCTTAAAATCTTGCCGGACATCGCCTGTCGTTCCACTGGGAATATACACACTTATTACTGTTATATCTCCAAAATCGGCACGTATCACTCGTCCCTCAGAGTCATAGCGAGGAATATTCATTCCAGCTACTACCCTATCCGGTTCTTCACGGCTGAATATTGCAACTCCCGAATAACCTTTCTTTTCTGCGGAATGAATATAACTATGATACCCCAACTCACGCAGAGTCAACGTATCAATTTGGTCCGGTTGAGCTTTGGATTCCTGAATACATAAAACGTCAGGCTGTTCTTCTTTTAACCAGTCGAACAAGCCTTTCGCTACCGCACTTCGGATTCCGTTCAGATTATAAGAAATGATTTTCATTCTATTTTACTGCCAAGCAAATTATACAAAGAGCCGTTATGTTTGATGACTACTTGCCCGTTTTGCAACGTCTTGATAGCTGAAGAAGAATCTTCATTATGCAATTCTTCAATTCCTTCTGTATAAGTTACCGATAACGAGATAACTTGATTGGTCTCAACCACATTATTAACAAGCCTATTCGGTATCCACACATAAGACGTACCGCCTGCTGGATAAGCGTCACCTTCTTTACCATAATAACCATTCTCAAAACTTGCATTATAACTTGGTGCCTTTCCATCGGCTTCCTGAATATCTATACATAATGCACTTTTCGTATTATTCACAACATTTGTTTTCCAAGTATTGTAATCATACATGATTTTAGTAATCAACATTCCATGTCCGGGCAGGTATTCGTCCCATAAATATTGTTGTCTGTTTTCCAATACCCAGAATGTTGATGGATCAGGATCGCTTCCTATGCCATTGAACTCACCTGTAGCAGTAATCACGCAAACATCATTGTTTGCCTGCAGTTCAGTGATTGTATGCTCACCAAATCCGAGCACTCGCGGTGTTACCCAGCCGAAAAACATTCGCTCATAGCCGGAATATGCCGGTGGTGTACTACCATCATTGTTATAGGGTCCATAATCCATTATATCCCAAGCTCCACTTGTCTTCCAAGAGCCATTATTGGTTGAATAGATATCCGGCAATCCTAACACATGACTAAACTCATGGCAGAAAGTTCCTATGCCATCGCGGTGTTTTGTTGAATATGACAACTCGCTGCCACAAGCATATAAATCGACTTGTTTTTCGTCCACTTTACACAATACGCCACTATAAGTGAGATGATAGCTATGCGGCCATATTGTTTCTTCACCGCCACCATCTGCCTCCCCATATCCGGCATAGATAATATATACAAAGTCCACTTTGCCATCACTATCATTATCATAAATGGAAAAGTCCACATCGGCATCAGCCAGTTTACATGCTTCTTGAACCATCTCTTCCGGATGTTTGTCATTGCCCCGCGAATCGTTGTCTCCATAATATGAGCGCTCTTTACTTAGCGTATATGGTCCTACAACATCAAAAGTCGGCTTATAATTTCCATTCGATTGATCTATGAAATATTTACGAGCGGAACCTGTTGCTTTCACATTGTACGTATAACCGCGAACCGTATATGAATATTCATAGTTATAATTGTCTCCGTTGTGCATATCTTTCATATCAGCCAAACTATTTGACGCATCGAAAGGCACATCGGCAAAGTTAACCAATATAATCAATCCATGAGGAGCCAAATTGATAGGGGCAGCTTGTTGATTGGCTTGAGGCGCACGTTTTGCACTAACGCGTGCCTTGTCAATCTCGGATGTACTCATTGCCGGAACTACAACATATTTACCATTTTCATATTTCAACCATTCCCCTCGTTCATTTGTCGTCCAATGAAAGAACTCGTCACCATGTTGATACACGTTAATTGTAGAACCATCTTCCTGGATACGTTCGATAGCACCGCGATAAGCAGGCTTTGCATTTACTATAGCAACCAACGCAATGCTGAATACTAATAAAAATAATTTCTTCATGGCTTATTAATAATTATCAATTTTCACTTCTTCTTATTCCTTTACGCTCAAGCCAGCGTTTTTCGCATTTTTTTCTATCTGATTCGTTATGAGCAATCTTTCGTGATGCGACAATACTACCGTCTTTCTTTTGTAGCGCATAGCACAAGTAGCCTTTTTCGTTTTCTTTGATTTGCCATCCATCAATAGTCATCGCATAGTGACTCCGCTCATCGCCGCGCAAATACGTGTACAAGGTGTCACCATTGGGCTGGATACGTTCTATTTCACCGCGATACGCCGGAACGTTTTGCTGAGCATTCACAAAACTTGATACGAACAACGCTGCAATAAATAATACTTTTTTCATAACTTTAAACTTTATTCTATATACTCACCATTTTCACTTTCTTAAATAGTTCTGAAGCAAACACAAAATCGTTCAAAGCTTCGTTGTCACTATTACAAATATCGTGCCGTGAACCTTGCCACTCTTTTTTACCTTCTTTAAGAAACACGATGTTGTCTCCAATCTCCATAATAGAGTTCATATCGTGCGAATTGACAATGGTACAAATAGCATATTCCCGAGTAATGTCTTGAATGAGTTTGTCTATAATCAAACTTGTTTTCGGATCCAATCCCGAGTTCGGTTCATCGCAGAAGAGATATTTGGGATTAAGTACGATTGCGCGGGCAATGGCTACACGTTTTTGTTGACCACCACTAATCTCGCTTGGCATCAGATTGAATGTGTGTTCCGGCATATTCACCCGACGCAAGCAAAATTCCGCACGTTCGTGCATTTCTGCATCAGTCATCGTAGAGAACATTTCCAAGGGAAATAGGACATTCTGCATCACTGTCATTGAATCAAAAAGCGCTGAACCTTGAAACAATGTACCGACTTCACGGTGATACGTACGCATTTCTTTTTCGCTAAAATGTGTGATATCCGCCATCCGTACTGCTTCAGAGGAATCCGTATCCACCAATATCGCACCGCTGTCCGGTCGGAACAAGCCGAGCATACTTTTCATCAACACCGTTTTGCCAGAACCGGATTGGCCAATTATCATGTTCACTTCACCGTCACGGAAATCTGCACTGATGTCGTTTAGTACCGTTACTCCTTCAAATCGCTTGATTATATGTTGAACCTGTATCATTGCGTATTCTTTAATTCAGCATTATATTGGTCAATGCCACATCTAACAACAAGATTACTATACTACTATTAACAACCGCTTTCGTGCTTGCCTTACCCACTTCCAATGCTCCGCCATACGCATAATAGCCATAGTAACTGGACATGCTGGCTATCACAAAAGCAAACACGATGGTTTTAATAAACGAATACCACACATAGAAAGGAACAAACGCATATTGGATACCTATGAGGTATTCGGCTGTTGTCATAATATCGGTCACATCACTGATTATATAACCACCGACCAGCCCAATAGCCATGGATAGCGTTACTAACAGCGGCATCATTACCATGAATGCGATTACTTTCGGCAAAATAAGGTAGTTTGCACTATTGACGCCCATAATTTCCATAGCATCAATTTGTTCCGTGATACGCATTGTGCCTATTTCGGAAGCGATATTACTTCCGACTTTTCCTGCAAGCAATAGACAAAGGATAGTGCTGGAGAACTCGAGCAAGATGCAATCGCGTGTTACCAGTCCTGTCGTATAGATGGGTAGCAAGGGATTACTTGTGTTTAACTTGGTCTGCATGGTCATGATTGCTCCCATAAAGACACTGACTATCAAGGTTATTAGTATCGACTGCAGACCTTGTTTATCCATTTCGAACGACAACTGTCGCCAAAACATCCGCTGCCTGTCTGGAAGCCGAAAAGCGCGTCCCATCAAGAGAAAATACTCGCCTATATGTTGAATAAGTTTCATTTTAATATATTTAGCGTGCAAAGGTACTACATTTTTTTGATATGTGCAAATTATTTTGAACGATTATTGATTATTGATTATCGATTATAGGTCGGTGACGTATCGGTGATGTCTCGGTTCGTTTACGTCTCGTTTACGTGTCGTTTACGTCTCGTTTACGTGTCGTTTACGTCTCGTTTACGTCTCGTTTACGTCTCGTTTACGTCTTTGGTTCGGGAAATAGCAGATAATTGCAAACACTTAAAAGTTCTTTTGCACACCAAACTTGAGGCCGTAAAGACCAGGAGTAAACTGATTAGACAGCAAATTACTCAGACGACCGGAAAAGATAATCAGATCATTCCGATACTCCTTATAGTTTCCATGCAGTTCATCCTTATAACATAAAGTCGTACCGCTATAACCAAAACTCAAAATAGAGAAGAACAACTGCAAGGTACTCTTCTTATTAAATCTAAACGTGATAACAGGCGATATCTGTGCGCCATATGTAATACTATGCTTCAAGCCATCATAATCCGTTCCTGCAACAATTCCATCCTTCACTCTGGGAAAATCCATCCCTGTAAAGACATGCGCTTCCAGCCAAATCCCGACTTTATCATTAAATAGCGATTTCAGTCGATAGCGCACATACGGCGTTATTTCCCAAGAGCCATGCTGAACACGCAAATCCTCCGAAATGGTCCTTCCATCGATACTTTCATGCGTTTCAGTTGTGTAAGAATCCTGATAACTACCACCGAAACGCATACCAAGATAGATTCGTTCCTTCAGCTTCCAACCGATTTCCGGAATCACACTAATAGACCACCCGTTTTCCTTACGATTCGCTTTGGAATTATGGTGGTAATATATGTCAAAATTGTAGCCATAGTACAGTTTCTGCTTCCACAACGGAATTGGTTGTTCAGCAATTGGGGCAGCCACTGAATCCGTTTTTACTTCAGTGCTAACTTTCTCTTGAGCAATTGATACATGAACATTCAATAACACAAGAATAATCAAACCTGTCCAATAAATTTTATGTTCCATATCACACATGATTAAAAATTTGAGCGCAAAGGTACAAAAAACATTTAATATATGCAAATTTTTTTGAATGAATTATGGAATTATTGAGTTATTGATTATAGAAATAGGATTAAAAGCCTCATTTTTTACTTTTTTTTACATTTTTTTGCAAAAAAATTTGTGTATATGAAAAAAAAGCAGTACTTTTGCACCCGCTTTTGAAAAAAAGCAATAAATATCCCTTGGTGCTATCGTCTAGTGGCCTAGGACAACGGCCTCTCACGCCGTAAACCCCGGTTCGAGTCCGGGTAGCACTACGAAGACTGCTGCAAGGCAGTCTTTTTTAGTAGAAAAGTCGAAAATCATTGCCTATGTCCGGTACCGTAAAAAACTATCGTTATCTGAAGCTACTGAGTGAAAAATTTCCCAATAGCAATGCCGTTATTTCAGAGTTAATCAACCTCCGCGCAATCCTGTCCCTTCCTAAAGGCACAGAACACTTTGTGAGCGATTTACATGGCGCAAGCAGCGCTTTTATTCACATGATTAAAAACGCTTCCGGCGTTGTAAGACGCAAAGTGGATGATATTTACGGAGACACTATCAGCGAACAAGAGAAACGTGCACTGTGCGCACTTATTTACTATCCGGATGAACGTATTGAATTGGTCCAAAACGGTTCATTGCCTCTTGCCAATGAAGGCATAGACATCCATACAATAACCGATTGGTATCGTCGCCGTCTCCATCAAGTAGTGGAAGTTGCGCGCGCGGTAACAGTCAAATACACGCGGTCCAAAGTACGGAAACTGCTACCGCCATCGTTCAAATATGTTATCGAGGAACTGCTTCACGAATCCAGTATCGAACATGACCGTTCCAATTACTTCAATGCTATCATTGACGGCATTATTGAGACAGGTAGCGCTGTGGATCTGCTGATACAGATTTCGTATTTGATTCACGGATTGACAATAGATACAATGCACGTCGTTGGAGATATATTCGATCGTGGTCCAGGCGCAGACAAGATTATGGAAGTGCTGTCCACTGTTCATGACTATGACATACAATGGGGCAATCATGACATCGAATGGATGGGCGCAGCAGCAGGCAATCCGGCGTTAATTGCCACTATTCTGCGCGTAAGTATTCGATATGCAAATATCGAGACATTAGAAGAAGGATACGGAATAAACTTGCTGCCACTCGCCAACTTTGCCATGGAAACGTACGGAAATGATCCTTGCACAATCTGGCAAACGAAAGACTTTGAAAATAATCCCCGCCTAACACGCTCTGCGCAATTGATGGCCAAAATGCACAAGGCCATATCCATTATCCAATTCAAACTTGAAGGACAAACAATACAGCGTCACCCCGAATGGGAAATGGATGACAGACTTCTTTTAGACAAGATTAACTACGGCAAAGGAACTATAACGATACATGGCAAGTCTTATCCACTGACAGACAGCAATCTGCCAACCATCAATCCAGATAAACCATACGCGCTATCCATCGAAGAACAAGAAGTAATGAGCCAATTGTTACGCTCTTTCCATAAGTCGGAAAAACTACAAAAGCACCTGAAGATGCTTTATCAACACGGCTCACTATTCCTTGTACGTAACGGTTTCTTACTCTATCACGCTGCTATTCCGCTCAATGAGGACGGTTCATTTACCGAAGTAGATGTATGCGGGAAACGGGTAAAAGGACGCGCATTGATGGAACGTATTGATGAGGTCGTTCGGACAGCCTATTACGGTAAAGGAAAAGCAAAAGACAATGCGCTTGATTACATGCTCTATCTGTGGTGCGGAGCAGGTTCGCCTTTATTCAACAAAGACAAGATGACCACCTTTGAGCGCTACTTTATCAAAGATGCGGAATTAGAAAAAGAAAAGAAAGGCGCCTATTATACCCTTGCCGATAAAAAAGAAACCTGTGAACATATTTTAGAAGAGTTTGGTTTGGATCCGGAACAAGGACGTATCATCAACGGGCATATTCCTGTTCGCACCATCAAAGGCGAAACTCCGATGCGCGCCGAAGGAAAACGATTTGTTATTGATGGCGGTTTCTCCAAACCTTATCAAGAGAAAACAGGTATCGCCGGATATACGCTAATCTATAACAGTCACGGCATCCAATTAGTAGAACACGACGAGTTTGAAAGTCGCGAACAAGCTGTAATATCCGGTAGCGACATCCATTCGCGGACATTATTACAAGATTTCAGTAATAAGCGGATGTTAATTCGTGACACAGACATCGGCAAAGAATTACTGCAACAAGTAGAAGATCTTAAGCGTTTGCTTGAAGCTTACGAAAACGGTAGCATAAAGGAGAGTTGAGAGTTGAGAGTTGAAAGTTGAAAGTTATTTTAAGATTTCTTGAATTATAGGAATTAATTGTGCAGCGAGACGTTTGTGGGCTCTTTCGTCTGGATGTTTATCAGCACCTAAGAACTTGCGATGATTGGTGTATTCATCAAAGTCGCAAGCGAAAAAAGATACATTCCTCATTCCACTTTCATATACAACCCGTTCCACATAACGGCTTAATTCTGTATCTCGCGTTTTTGTACAACATAGCACATTATCTGCATATATACTGCGCAAGAAGTTAATATAGGCGTTTTTAAATGCTTCATAATCCGGTGTCACACCACATGAGAAATCATTTCCGCCCAAGAATATAACAATCAAATCAGGTTGCCATTCGCTATGTCCGTACCACACGTTATCGGTAGAATCCATATCAAAACGATATTGATAGCGCTTTGGCATTGTCCATCCGGGGAACTTGGAATTATAGTTTCGCACAATGCCCATTCCAGAATGAGCAAGGACAAAATAATCGGCTTTTAAACGATGTGCAGTAAGCGAGACAAATGACTTACAAACATTCTCCGTTTCCGGTGTGAAATGGTCTGTGGAATCACAGTTTTCTATTCCGTAGCCACAAGTATAGCTATCGCCTATAAACTCAATCTGACGCGATCGATAAGGTTCTGCCTGTAAGAAATGTCCATCCGTCTCCATGCGCCAAAAAGTAGTAGTCCCTTGTTCGGCTTCCGTACGTTTTTGCAGCACGATGTTATGAATCTTTTTTCCTTTGCATAATGATAAATTAAAAACCGTATCGCCCTTAATTTCCCAAACAGATGTTGGTGCAGAACTCATCGGAGTATCAATATACACATTGTAAAAGTTACGTCCTGAATCAGAAACATAAATGCGCAGATTATCCCCTTTAAGACGAATCCGGCAATATACTCCAGTCCAGTCAAAACGCACGGAACCGTCATATTCAAAGGCTGTACGGCCAATCCATGTAATGCGTGAATCACTTGCGTCCACCGTTTCGGCGAACACAAGTGATTTCTGGAATACCACAAAGATGCAAACCATGAAAGTTGCCCTATATAGCCACTTTCCGATCATTCAAATGCACCCATTTGCAGCATATTAACCTCTTTCGGAGTCAAGAAGCGATACCTTCCACGCGCTACGTTTTTCTTGGTTAAACCTGCAAAACTGACACGGTCCAAAGCCATTACTTTATATCCTACTTTTTCAAAGATACGGCGTACTACTCTGTTTTGCCCAGAGTGGATTTCCAATCCTATGTGACGACGATCTTCTTTCGGGAACTCTAAAGCATCCGGAATTATCTTTTCATCATCCAAGGTAACACCAGCTTTGATGATTTGCTCATCAGCAGGTTCCAAATCACGGTCAAGCGTAACTGCATATATCTTTTTCTTTCCGAATTTCGGGTGGGTCAGTTTAGCAGCCAAATCGCCATCGTTTGTCAGCAAAAGGACTCCGGTGGTATTTCTGTCAAGACGTCCAACGGGATAAATGCGCTCCGAGCATGCTTTTTCCACAATATCCATTACAGTATGCCGCTCTTCCGGATCATCGGTAGTAGTAACGGTATTTTTGGGTTTATTAAGTAGCAAATAAACTTTTCGTTCGCGTTTTACGGGTTGGTCGTGGAACGTGATTTTGTCAGTAGGCAGGACTTTTGCTCCCAATTCACAAACCACTTCTCCATTAACTCGTATAACTCCCGCCTGGATAAAATCATCCGCTTCACGTCGGCTGCAAATGCCGGCGTTAGCGAGGTACTTATTGAGCCGGATAGGTTTTGTCGGGTCTTCATAACGATTGGTGTATTCCATGCGTTTTTTCTTGGTATAAACACCTTTGTTATGTTGTGCACGTTGTGCACGCGCACGGAAAGCGTCCGAACGAGTATCGTTTTGATTATCTGGATGATATGCCCCAGCGGGTGCTTTTCTTCCTTCTACAGGACGATGAAAACCAGCATTAAAAGTGTTTTCAGGTCGTGCATTCGGATTAAAACGAGGACGTTGGCGACGTTCGCCAGTTGATTCTTGTCGTCTATTTTGCTCACGCGGGCTCTCGCTCTGACGGAAGCCTCCCGGACGACGAGGGGAGAATTTGTTACTTTCGAACATAATACAATAGGTTTATGAGATTTACACTCGAAGATTTGAAAATTTGAGAATTATCCCAATCTCCAAATCTTCAAATCTTCAAATGTGGCAGCCTTACGCTGCGACTTATGCCTCTGCAGCTTGCTCAACAGCAAGTTTGCCGCGATAATATCCGCAGCTTGGGCAAACAGTGTGGTAAATGTAGTGAGCACCACAGTTCGGGCAGATAGCCAGCGCCGGCATCTTAGCCACGTCATGAGTACGACGTTTCGCTTGTCTGGTGTGCGATTGTCTACGTTTTGGATGTGCCATAAAATATTAAATTTTAAATTATTTGTTTTAAAAGTTACAGTTAATTATTTATAGTTCTTCGGGTTCTTCAGTGGTGCAGAGGTGGTTTTGGAGAAGTTTATCCATATTGGGATTACAACCACCGTTTTGGTGACTATGCACCAACGGAAGATTCACTATTGTCAATTCATACGCTAACCAATCGAGGTCAATTTCATGTTGTTTAGTTTCGATAGTCTGTGCATCTTCGGTCATATCGTCCTGAACATCCACAGCGATATCCATTTCGTCGAGGCAGCGGTCACAAGTGACTTGTACGGTTCCGTTTACTTTGAGTTGTACGTTGTAGTTTCTGTTTCCCAGATGTTCCTCGCTGACCGTTACTTGCGCCTCTGCGTCCAGTTCTCCTCCCAATAATTCTGTATGCTCAATCGCTTTTAAATAAGCGCTGTCAATATGCCATGCAAAGCGGTGTTTTCCCGCCTCCATTGTATCCAGTTTGAGCAGTTTTCCCATATTTTGCGCAAAAAACGCGGCAAAGGTACTGCTTTTTTTTCAAATACGCAAATATTTTAGCATTTTTTTCTCAAAAAGAGATATTTTTTAACGAATTATGATATACAGATTCGTTTTTAGAGGTTGTTGAGAACATGCGATTCAGCAACACTAACGTATCGGTAATGTCTCGGTTCGTTTACGTGTCGTTTACGTCTCGTTTACGTCTCGTTTACGTGTCGTTTACGTCTCGTTTACGTGTCGTTTACGTCTTTGGTTCGGGAAAGAAGAATTGAGAATTGAGAATTCTTATCTCGCAGAGCTCGAACGATCGGCTTCGCCGTATGGAGAATTGAGAATTGAGCTGTGGCAGAGCCGCTGAATGATGGAATGATGATTATTACAAGGCATTGTTGCAAGGCATTATTACAAGGCAATATTGAAAGGCATTATTGCAAGGCATTATTACAAGGCAATATTGAAAGGCATTATTGCAAGGCATTGTTACAAGGCAATATTGCAAGGAATTGTAGCAATGCTCGAACGATTTTTTTAATAAATCGTTAAAAAAATTTGCATATGTCAAAAAAATGTTGTACCTTTGCAGCAAAATTGATTAATTACGAGAAATATGGAATTATCGGAACAAGAACAAGTACGTAGAAACAGTTTACAAGCGATGCGCGAAATGGGCATCAATCCCTACCCTGCAAACGAATATGCGGTAACAGGCTATTCAACCGACATAAAAGCGACATTTGTTGACCGCGCAGAAGGAGAGCCCGAACCCGCCTCTCCATGGTTCACAGGCAAGGAAGTACGCATTGCGGGACGATTAATGTCCAAACGTATCATGGGCAAAGCATCGTTCATAGAGATTCAAGACTCAAAAGGCCGTATTCAAGTATATGTAAGCCGCGATGATATACAAGCTCCTATAGCAGAGTCAGATGCGCAAGACAGCGCAAACAGCCAAGCGGCTACGCCTCTTACGGTAGAGCAACAAATGTATAATGTTGTATTCAAGAAACTATTGGATATTGGCGATTTTATCGGAATCGAGGGCTTTGTATTCCGCACACAAATGGGCGAAATAAGCGTTCATGCAAAGAAACTGACCGTTCTCGCCAAGAGTCTTCGTCCACTGCCGATTGTCAAATACAAAGACGGCGTAGCCTATGACGGTTTCAATGATCCTGAACAACGCTACCGCCAACGCTATGTGGATCTCGTAGTGAACGATGGCGTGAAAGATACATTCCTTAAGCGTGCGATGATTCTCCGCACAATGCGCCAAGTCTTTGATGAAGCCGGCTACACAGAGGTAGAAACCCCTATCCTACAACAAATAGCGGGTGGCGCTTCAGCAAGACCATTCATCACACACCATAACACCCTCGATGTCGATATGTATCTGCGTATCGCGACCGAACTTTACCTGAAACGCCTGATTGTAGGCGGTTTTGAGGGAGTTTATGAGATAGGCCGAAACTTCCGCAACGAAGGTATGGACCGTAACCATAATCCCGAATTCACATGTATGGAGTTGTATGTTCAGTATAAGGACTATAACTGGATGATGTCGTTCACGGAGAAACTGTTGGAACGTATAGCTATCGCTGTAAACGGTACGACAAAAGTGCAAATCGGCGAGAATACAGTGGATTTCAAAGCACCTTATCGCCGTCTGCCGATTTTAGAAGCGATTCAAGAAAAAACCGGCTACGACCTAAGCACGATGTCCGAAGACGAAATCCGCGCAATAGCGAAGAAATATGGCGTAGAAGATACCGAGAAGATGGGAAAAGGCAAGCTGATAGACGAAATCTTCGGCGAGACGTGCGAGGGCACATTTATTCAGCCTACATTTATTACGGACTATCCTG
>Ga0247611_10001137_pt1 | contig 48853 bp, 40 predicted proteins | sample 177DNAGHGhighgp2_FD_192422 | JGI IMG/M metagenome (GOLD analysis project Ga0247611, IMG submission 192422) | Sheep rumen microbial communities from Palmerston North, Manawatu-Wanganui, New Zealand - 1770 DNA GHGhigh gp2 | ecosystem: Host-associated > Mammals > Digestive system > Stomach > Rumen... | reverse complement strand
ATGCATTTCCCGAACCAGATCCCTTACAGGGAATCTTTTATTATGAGCTTCCTTCTGGTGTTCATCGGATTCCTGACCATAAGAAGGATCAGGAGCCTCGGCGTTAAATATGTCACGGGAGCTGTCTTGAGTTCAGCAGCTTTCCTTATCCTTTACGAGAAATTCGGCTCAGGCAACGAGGGCTATCTTCAGATCGGCGTAACGCTTCTGTTCCTTATCATTCAGGGCGCGGCGCTTCATACAGTAAGCAATATCAATGTTAAAAAGAGCGAGTTCTTCTTAGAGACACTTCTTACCGTTACTATGATGGTCGAGATGTTCGCAGCATCCCTCATAACGATCGGTCTTGTCTGTAAGCACGAAGGCTTTACGAGTTATGCCCCTTACGGAAGGAACCACGAAGAAGTATATGCCTATGTTGAGCAGGCAGAGGGCTCTGAAGGCCATATGAACTTCGAGAGATCAGAACTCTATCCGAACAACGTCTGTGATCTGCAGTCCCTTTATAATGTTAAAGGCCTGTCGATCTTCTCATCGACGGCAAGAGAGAGCTTTGTTAAATATATGAGGAACTTCGGTTTTCATAACAATAATATTAACGGCCTCAGAAATGCAGGTCTTACACGTGTTACGGCTACGCTCCTCAATGTAAGGAATCTCGTTGAGATCGATAAGACACAGGCCGTTCCTGCTCTTTTCGAACAGGAATACCAAGGCAAGGTCATAAGCTCCTGGGCTAACAAAGATGCCTTAAGCGTAGGCTTCATGGCTGATCCTGCCGTCATTGATTATGCGCCTGATTATGATAATGATCTCAATGTTTTCTCCAAGACAAATGACTGGGTAAAGAGCATGGGCGCAGAAGATGATGTGTATAAGCCCGTAACACTCATTGCAGGCGATACTTCAGGTCTCATGACCGTAGACCGTGAGAGTTCGGCCATGGCATTTACTACCTCGAGTAACGTCCAGAATAATGAATATTCATTTAACGTCACGGTAAAAGACGCCGATATCGGTTCAGATATTTATCTGTATGCGAATTCGAAAAAGGGCGGCAACGTAACGATCACATGTGGCGATAAGACAAGGAAATTCGAGATCAGAAGCTTCCAGATCATTACCTGCGGCGTATTTGACGGAACTCCGATCGAAGTTTACGTTAAGTATTCCGAGTCACCGAGCTCAAATATCACTTTGTACGGCTACCAGCTCGACAGGGCAGGATATGACAGGATGCTCGAGAAGTTCTCAGACGAACAGCTTTTTGTAACTGAGTACGATACGACATCTATGTCAGGCCATATCGATGTTAAGGAAGACGGGCTTTTATTCCTTTCGATCCCTTATGCTGAGGGCTGGAGTGCTGTCGTTGACGGCGAAAATGCCGAGATCACGCCTATCCAGGATGCCCTCATGGGGCTCAGGCTTAAGGCAGGAAGTCACGACATCTCACTTAAGTACACACCTGCAGGATTTAAGGCAGGACTTATCATAAGCATTGTATCGGTCATAGCAATCGCATTGATAATATTAGTATCTTCTGTTATCAGCAGGAAAAAGGCTGCCAAGGCCAATGCGGCAGAAAAGCCTTCCGTTCCTGTGGAAGAAGGATCTTCTGATAAGGCCGGAGCGGAGCCTGAAGAGCCTTCCGTAGCTGGTGCTGCAGCTCACGTCGAGGAGGTTCCCTTAGCAGCAGTTATGAATGGAGAAGACCGCTTTTCCGGCGCTGTGAATGAATCGGATAATGCAAACGTAAATTCGGCAGAAGACGGAAGTTCTCCGGAGGTGAAGGATGAATAATACCAAAGGAAAACTGAGTGAAAACAGGGGCGTGATATTCTGTTTTCTGGCTTCTGTCCTGATCGCAGCACTTGCATATTACGCAGGACTTAAGATCGAACCCGGCAAGATCCTTCCGGAAGGTCTTTCCATGCGTTCCGGTCCGATGAGCGACAGCATTGTCTACGGGATCAACATTGCGCTTGACGACATTGATCTGATCAAGTCAGGAAATGCCGGTTCCGGACTGTGGAGACTTCTGACATTTGTCCATTTGGATCTTTTCTTCTATCTGGCCCTGCTCCTTCCCCAGGCAGCTGCAAAAGCTGTCCTCATGACAGGATACTTTGTAAGGTTCGGACTTTGCGCTTCCGCAATGTATTACTTCATGTCGGAGCACGTAAAACTCTCGAGAATGTTTTCGCTGCTTCTGGCAGTCATGTATGCTTTCTCATCCCAGGTGATCTTCACCGCGCAGCTTGCGGAGATCATGAACATGGCGGTCATGATGCCTGTCCTCATGTCATCCGTTGATTCATACTATAAGAAGAGAACATGGAAGTCTTTTTCTCTTGTATGCATCGCCTCTTTCGGTCTTGGTGCGACAGGCGGCTTCGGAATCCTTACCGGTATTCCGGCAATGATCCTTATCAGTCTTTTAATGTCATTCGGACTTTACAAGACTTTTAAGATGGCTTTCTCATCCTGGCTCAAGGCATTAGGCAGCATCCTTACGGGACTTATCCTTACGGCGGCTTTCTCAGTACCCGGCCTTTATGCAATGTCATTTGATGTGAATATCTCAGAGAGCTTCTCGAAGGCAAAGGTCTCATATACGGTTTATGACCTTATCAGAGGCATGTTCGCGCTCCGTTCGGGAGGCATAGTCATGAATTCCGCACCGGTATTCTATGTCGGAATACTGACAATTACGGCAGTCATCGCATTTGCCTTAAACGAGGCGATCCCTGTAAGACTCAAGGTTGCATCGGGTGTCATAACGGCAGTCTTCTATATTTCCTGCTGTTCATCTTTTGTAAATGAGACATTGAGCATATTCGGCGCAGCTGCGATCCTCATGTCCGCCAGACTTATCTGTTTAGGTATCCTGGTATTCTTCATTGCAGGAATAGGTCTTAAGAACATCAAGACACTGACCCGCGGCGGGTTTATAGCAACATGCCTGATACCTCTTGCTTTCCTGGTGGTCGCCAACAATTCTACTGCAGGCACCACGCTCGCAGCTCCTATACTGGTAGCTACTTTTATTGCGGTCATATTAGAATCCGGACTGGTATATGCGCTTGCCAAAGACAAGCTTACAAATAAAGCAAAGGCGGTTATTGTTGTTGCCGTCTATGCACTTGTGGGAATAAACGCTGCGTTCATCATGTTCAATAACACGATAACTAAACCTACCGTAGAGCAGTATTTCATTCCGGAATATGGTGACGGAACGGCGCAGAGCCTCATATTTGACAGTGATTTCGATCTCCCGGCTATTAACGGTGCTGATAACTATCAGATAGTAAATGCCGATCTCAGTATCTTCGAATTCGAGGATTCGGCTATCGACGGGATAAATTTCATTTCAAACAACATAAATGACGAAGAACTCTTTGAAGAGATCTTCATAACACCTGAAGGTGATGAGGATGAGATGTTCATCAAGGGTCCGGACAGATACGGACTTGATGTGGGAACGAACATCTATAACTTTGAGCCTTTTGATGTGATCGCCGGAGAAAGACTCTTTATCTACTGCACGGCCATGGAAGGCGCAGAAGTTAAGATTAAGTCTTCTGACGGACTGAGCGAAAAGACCTTCACCGGACCGTTCCTCACTGCACTGGATGTGGGAGAGGGTGAAGTGAAGCTGGATTTCACGATCAGTTCCGAAGGCGAGGAAGTATGCTATATCGCTTTATATAAGCTCAATGAGAATGCCCTTAACGGCATAAAGAAGCTATCAGGAAACGCGGCTTCTTCCGGGTTCACGATAGGGACAAGGGAACTTACAGGCACGAACACACTCATTCTGCCTTATTCATATGATGATACGAGAGTAAAGATCGGCGGAAAATACCGGGATACATTCGAATTCTTCGGTAAGATCGCATGCACATTCGAATGCAATGGTGAGGATAATATGGAAGTTTCTGTTGAGCGCAAGGACTCCGGAATAGTACCCGGTGTTCTGATAAGTGCTGTTGCCGCGCTGTGCTTTATCGCAATTCCTTTAACGCAAAGGTATAATAAAAAGAAGACAGTATCCGGCGAAGGAAACACCACGAATGCTTAGTAAGAAGATCACAGACGGAACCGAATTCGTTGTATTTGACATGGAATGGAATCAGCCGATGCCGGGGAAGGAATATCCCTTTGACGTCAGCAGGCTGACAGGCGAGATAATCGAGATCGGTGCATTGAAGTATGTATATGATAACGGCGAGTTATTGTACAGGGATTCCTTCTCTGCCGATATCGCCCCTGTTAAATATACGAAGCTTCACTATCACGTAAAGAAAGTTACCCATAAGAAGAATGCGGATCTTCTGAACGGAGAACCGTTCAAGGATGTATATACGAGATTCCGGAAGTTCTGCGGTGATGCGATCCTGGTAGGCTGGGGCAGTTCTGACCCTTCAATGCTCAAGATGAACCTTGAGTTCTTCGAAATGGATTCCAAACTGGGGATGTTCTTTCTCGATCTTCAGCCGATATTCTCGCTTTTCGCAGGCCTTCAGGGAATGCAGAGAAGTGTGGAGGCTGCCGTAGATTTCTATAATATTGATAAGACTGAATATTTCCACAGCGCGACGGCCGATGCTCACTACACAGGCGCAGTCTTTGAGGAGATTTTCAAGCACAACAAGCCTTCTGAAGTAATATCGGCTATCTCAAGTTCTTCGATCGATCCTGACATTCCTTCAGATTTCAGTTTTGTAGGGCCTGAATGTCTGGACAGCATAAGCGCATTTGCAACATCTAAGAATTTCATGGCTGACTGTCCGCTGTGCGGCACTAAGCTCTCCGTGAAGATCCCGAGTTTCCGGATCCGCAAGTCGCAATATGCTCTGCTCGAATGCAGGGAGCACGGCGAGCTCTTTTCCAGGACAAGGGTAAAGAAGAACAGGGCAGGCAACTATTATGCGGCAGCCGTAATGCGTTTTGCCACTCAGAACGATTACTGGCTCGTAGCTTCTAAAAAAGAAGAATTCGATAAATATGGCGAAAAGGGCAAGCCTGTCGAGAAAGCTGAGGAAGATGTGAACGAAACATAGTTTGTAAACAAAGTGTTAACAAACTATGTAAAAATAGTTAGCAAAATTCGAATTTTCTGTTGAAATTTGAATTCATATGTCTTAAAATAGGCTCAGATAATTAGGTGAATTGTGCGGGGTATTCCCGCCAAACACAGTAAAATATGTAACTTAAGACCATAAAGAAGGAAGGTGCTTCTTATGATTAAAAGATTAGCTAAGTCAAAGAAGAGCAAGAAGGGCGCAATTCTTGTCATCGTTGTTCTCATCCTGGCACTCGCAATGATCTTCATTGCATCTGCTATGATGCTCACACAGGCAACGAGACGTCGTCTGTATTCGACAACAATGCAAAGTCAGGCCCGTCTTACAGTTACTGCTGCTTCCGAAGTCTTCTTAGAGGCTCTTAAGATGCAGGAGATCACAGATACCCAGCTTGAAGCTATCATGGGCAAGACTCATGGTACAGGCAAGCAGAAGGTTAAGATGGTTGTTGAGAATGTCCCGGGCATGTCCACTGCAGCAGACAACTGCACATATCTTGACGTTTATCCGGATCCTACAGACAGCAGCTTCGTTTATTGTGATTTCACGACTGTTATCGGTAATGAGACAGAGAATGTTCAGGTTGTACTTAAAGCTGAAGAATCTGACCCTTCATTTGGTTCGCAGTTTAAGAACCAGATTGAAGTTGCAGGTGCTGTCGAAAAGAGTGAATTGAGATTTACTGAAGGATGTGGTATGTGGGACTCCACTAAGATTACGCGCCCCACAGATAACAATATTGTTATAAGAAAAACATATTGGGGACAGACATCCGGTTCAAAGTACATTTCTGACGTAGTTTTCGGTCAGGGTTCTACTGATATTCAGCTTGGCGGTGGCGAAAATTTCTATGGCCGCTTGATCTTCCTCCAGGGTGCTAAGATGTATAACCGTTCCAGCGCTAATGTTTATGGTGATATCTATTGTATCGGAACAGACAACAGTGCCGGATTAAAAGTCAATTCAGGCGATGGCGGTATGTGGGATAATATCAAAGATCAAAATAACAAGTTTATTTTCTCAGGAAGATCTGCTCAAAATGACACAGATGACGGAAATAAGAAAATCATGTCAGCATTGAAAAGTTCTGGCCGCCAAGTATATTTTTTGGATTCCAGTGGTAAGAGTTTAGGTACTTCACACGCTAACTTAACTGCTAGATATGGCAGTGGTGAATCTGATACATACACAATTACCAATAAAGCGGGTTCTACCGGAAGTACGGTTTCCGGTATTACATCAAATGTAGAGAGATACCAGAAATATAATTATACAAATTCCGGCAATACTGCATTCCCTTCTGCATCAACAGTTTTCAGCAAATTATGTGTAGACGGTAAGACAGCCGTTTCTGATGGTTCTGCAGCAATCGGTTATGAGACCTATACAACGGATGGCACGAAATACTCGGCGACAGCTATTATTCCTGCAGGCAAGAAATTTTACGTTAATCCTATTACTACCTCATATCCTACTGATGCTTTCTTTAATACTACGGATTCCAATCTTACTCCGAGACCTGCAAAGAAGTCATTGGATCTCAGCACTGCTTCGTCTCAGGATCTTGCTGCTGGATATTATTATGTAACAGGTTCATGCACCGGCGATTCAACCGACCCGATTGTTCTTGGTATTGACGGATCACAGGGTGACAAGTATCGTTTCTACTTTGCAAAGAACACAAAGTTCTTGCTTAGGGGTGTTATCTTTGCAATCTATAATGCAAATCCTGAAAAACCGGTAATAGTAGTATTGGAAGACGGTGCAAAGATTCAGCTTTCACATAATAACGATAGTGGATCTACAAATGTTCTGTGCACAGCCGGCTTCTTATCGGTTCCTACCAGACCGAATTTCAAGACATTTACTGAAGCATGCTCATATATAAAATCAAATACTTGGACTACTGAAAAGAAAACATTTATCAACAATGAGTATAAGGACAAAGATGGTAATAAGGTATCGTGCTCATACTCTCAATATTACGACAACGTAACCAGACCATGCTTCTTTATCTATGGTGCAGCAAACAATATAATTTGTCTTGGTCCTAATGTAAATGTTGAAGCTTATGTTGGCCTTTACGGTGGCGGAGGTTTCGGTCCTATTGACGGTACATCTGAAACTGCCCATCAGCAGATATATGGAAGAATTGAATGCAATACTTTCCGTACTTATTTGCAGGACGGATCATTTGGAATTCCCGGATGGGATAACCCTGTAGGCGGTTTTGCAATGCCTTATTGTCCGCAGCCGTTGTCAGTCAGCACAATTCCGGATCAGAGACTTGCTGTTTCTAAGTATCATGTTGCAGATATCATCTACTATTATGATGGTACCGGACATTAATCCAAAGCATTACATAAACTAATGTTAACAAGGGTTGTCTCAATTGAGACAACCCTTGTTTTTATCTAAATATAATAATTTACTCGAGTGTCAACAGATTATCCAAATACGTAATGTCTTCCGTGACAGACATTAAAGATTCGACGGAAATCTTTTGTGTCTTTGAAAAAACAACATTATAAACTTCAATACTTTCTTCAGTCGCAATTACAGCCTCAGACTTCTCTATAAGACGCAGCATCTTATCAAAGAGAGGGTTTTCTTCATCCAGCAGTTTTACGCCTTTGTCTATGAGATATACGACAATTGAATCGAAAGATGAATCAGCAAGATTAGTGATAAATCCGGCGAGTAGCTCGCGTCCGTGATCAGAATCAGTTGAATAGTAGTCATGCTTTATAAGAATATATTTTGTGGCAATGTCCTCATCTATTTTCGCAGGCATGACTTCAAGCAATGTATTGTCAGAAAAATCAAGGTCATTTCTTGGATTGTTGTTCATCAAAATCCCTCCCGTCAGAAGACAAGAATCTCATTGAACGCTGGATTGAATTCTTACTGGTTCCCCATGGCTTGTCAGTATTTCTGTAATCAAATTTCAAAGTGAAATATTCAACATCAGATATCAGGGAATCGAAAGTCTCTTTATTGTTTACATAAAGCGCTTCCACGAAATCTGACGCTTCATTCTGGGAAAGCTTAGCTGCCTGTCTTAACAACAGAACAGTATGAGGGAGACAATGGAACTCCGCATTTAAGAACTTTTCTTTGAAGTCCTTATCGTGGGAGAACATCCAGCAGATAACTTCTACATAGTGACCCATTGCATCATTAAGATTGTCGCAGATAGGGCAGAGGTTGATCCTCTTCTCTATAAGATCAGCGATACTGTTCAGCTTTTGCTTATATTCCGGGTTCCTGCCTTTTATAAGACCTGCCTTGGCGGGAATCGCAGCCTTAAGTTTTGGATTAAGGTCCTCATCGAAATCTTTAAGATGAGTATGCATGACAAGACCCAATCCTAATCTGTTTGTAACGGCTTTGTTCAGCTTACCCATATGGACAGGGCAGAAGCCTGTCTTGTTGGTTATCTTGCGGGTATCGGGTTCCATCAAGGAGGGGCCGAGATAATACTCAAGATAGTTTGTTTCTGCTTTATCACGAAGTCTGCATATGGGGCACCCGGAGCGCTCGCTGTATGCATCATTGACTGGGATCATGTATATTTTTTCCATCTTATCCTCCAATATTATGTTTTTGGCAAATGCATCAGGCGGTTAGCTCTGACATTTACGCCGTTCATTGTTATGGATGTGAACTCTTCAACGGCATTGCCGACTTTCTGCTGTGCTGTCTCTAACACTTTTTGTGCGTCATAACCGTAATAAAGCGCCAGATCAAGACTGATCATTACGCCGAAAGTCTGCTTCTCAGTCTTAAATGAAGTTACTTCGGCAAATCCGGGCACATCTTTAAGCACGATCTTGATAAGGTCAAGAATCGCCTCGTCGGAAATTGAATACGAGCCAAGTGAAGAAAAGGTAGGTCTAACAACTGTTCGGTCAGAATCGGGAGCAAGTGGAGTTACTCCACGCTCACGGTCAAATCTCTGCCTTAATTTACTGAACGGATCAGAAAAGTAACCTGAGAACTCATGCTTGATCTCCATGCTCGGAACAGGGATCGTATGCATACCTTCCGTCATACGGGTCGTTCTCGCAAGCCGTCTTTCCTCCTCAGTCGACACGTCCTCGATCCTGATGAGCATGGAAGGCTGATTGAGCCAAAGGTTCTCACATATCTTGCTGAGCATTGAATCCGATGTACCGAGTATCATAAGTGCGCGCGGCATGGATTCGATCAGGGCACGGCGCATGACTTCAGATCTGGTAGGATCGACAAAGATAGCCTGTCTGACGGATTCCATCTTGGTGGGAGCCTTCTTGGCAGATGTGCCGGCAACTATTCGGCTTCCGTTGATAAGGAGGCCGTCGTCGATTATGTAGTAGATGTTATTATCTCTGGCGACTTTGATCGCTCTGGTGCTTTTGCCGGTTCCGGACGGACCAACAAAAGCAATAACGGCAATATTAGACAGAACCTCGCGCGTTAACTGTTCATTTGACAGTATCAGCTCAAGGTTGCGTTCGAAACTCTGGGAAGGGTATTCAGAATACTGATTCTGATTAGAAGGATTGGACCTGTCGAATCTTTTGAGAGTCCCCTTGAATTCAGACAACAAAGTCTTTCGCGCTGCCGGAGCGCTTTGTATCTGATTCTGCTCTTGTTTTAATTCGTCATGGTTGTCCAATTCTAAAGTCCTTTAACCGTTCCAGTTATGGAAGACTTCCTGGATATCCTCGTTCTCATCCATCATATCAAGCATCTTTTCGAGCTGGGCGACCGCATCAGGATCCGTTACCTCTACAGTGGTCATAGCAACCGGGCCGAGTGTTGAATCAGCGATGGTATAGTTCTTTGCTTCAAGTGCATCGCGGACATCATAATAATCTGATGTAGCAGTTGAGATGATGTAGAATTCGTCGTCTGAATCAAAATCGGAAGCGCCGCAATCAAGGGCGTCTGCCATTACCTGATCCTCGTCCTCGTAATCTTCCTTAGAAATAAGGATCGTTCCCTTCTCGTTAAAGAGGAAGGATACAGAACCGTCAACGCCTAAGTTTCCGCCGTTCTTATCAAAGATATGTCTGAGATCGGCAGCTGTACGGTTGCGGTTATTGGTCAGGGTCTTGACCATGATGGCAACTCCGGCAGGACCATAACCTTCATATGTGATCTCTTCATAATCATCGCCCTCACCGGCTTCTGCAGCCTTCTTGATGGCACGGTTGATATTGTCATTAGGCATGTTGGCTGCCTTTGCTTTAGCTACGACTACTTTAAGTCTGGAATTTCCTGCCGGGTCAGGACCTCCGGCTTTAACTGCTACAGCTATCTCTTTGGCAAATTTGGTGAATACAGCTCCCTTAGCTGCATCGGATGCCTCTTTTTTCCTTCTGATGTTGCTCCATTTAGAATGACCTGACATTAACATTCCTCCAGATGTATACTTATTAATATAATCAAATATTATACAATCTTTTTACGGAGATACAAAACACCAATTGCCAAAGAGTTGCGTGTAACGCCTCCGACACAAGATTGTCAAATATCTTTTTTGTGCAATTTGTCTTTTAAACTTGTTATTTACTCAATTCTGTTGTATAGTTCTAACATCTATGCTTGGGCGAAGTGCGCCTGTCTGTTTTGTGTGCATTACTTGAGTGTAAATTCTTTTAGACTGATCGGGAGGGTTCGATGAAGAGATTAGGTGATATTCTGGTCGAGAGCGGCTTCCTTAATGCTACCGAACTTGCAGAAGTACTAAGTGTTCAGAAAGAGACCGGAAAACGTCTTGGTGAAGTTATCGTAGAGAGCGGTCTCATGTCGGAATTCGATATTTTGAGAGCGGTTTCAAGCCAGTATAATTATCCGATCATTGATCTGTCGGGTATTGACGTAGATCCTAAAGCAACCGCTTTATTAACACAGAAATTCTGCGAAGACAACGTTGTTTTCCCGATCGGTTTTGATGGTGACAACTTGGTTGTTGCTATCGATGACCCGATGAATATTACTATAGAAGATGAGCTTCAGTTCCAGACCGGATATCAGATCTCACTGATGCTCGCTACACATACATCCATAATTGATGCTATTAAAGTGCATTATGGAAGAGAGAATGCCAACAAGGCAGCTGAAGAGCTTGGTACGAGCCTCGCAAGTGACACACTTGACGACGACAACGAACTTTCAGAAGCGGTTAACAGTGCTCCTGTAGTTAAGCTCGTTAACTCCATGATCGATTACGCTATCCGTTCAGGCTCATCAGATATTCATATTGAACCTCTCGAAGACCGAGTCAGAGTTCGTATCAGAATCGACGGTGTCATGCAGGAAGTAATGAGTAACCCTATTTCCGCTAAGGACGCCATCACAACAAGAATCAAGATCCTTGGCGGTATGAACATCGCCGAGAAGCGTATTCCTCAGGACGGACGTATCACAACTGTCATTAACGGTGAGGACGTGGACATGCGTGTATCCATCCTTCCGTGCGTTACAGGTGAGAAGACCGTTATCCGTATCCTTGCCAAGAATGACGCTAACTTGAACAGAAAATATCTGGGCATCAGCGACCGTAATAATGAGATGATCGATAAGATGATCAAGGTTCCTCAGGGAATCGTTCTCATTTCCGGTCCTACAGGTTCAGGTAAAACAACAACGCTTTATACACTTCTTTCAGAGAAGAATACTGATGAAGTTAATATCATTACAGTTGAGGACCCTGTAGAAATCAGGATCCCGGGACTCAATCAGTGCCAGGTTAATGTTAAGGCCGGAATGACATTCGCAAGTGGTCTCAGATCCATCCTGCGTCAGGACCCTGACATTATCCTCGTCGGTGAGATCCGTGACGGTGAGACTGCTGAGATCGCAATGAGAGCTGCTATCACCGGACACCTCGTATTCAGTACAATCCACACGAATGACGCTGTATCTTCTATCAACCGTCTTGTCGACATGGGTCTGGAACCTTACATGGTATCCTCCGCTTTGGTCGGCGTTGTTTCCCAGCGTCTCGTCCGTCGTATCTGCACCAACTGCAGAGAATCTTATGAACCTGATGAAAACGATAAGCAGTATCTGCGACTCGATGAAGGTCAGAAGCTTTATCGTGGTAAGGGATGCACAGAGTGCAACGAGAAGGGTTATAAGGGACGTATCGCTATCCATGAGATCGTAATCATTACAATGAAGATGAAGGCTTTGCTTGAGAAGAGAGCAAGCGAAGATGAGATGCGCGCACTCGCTGTCACTGAAGGCACACAGATGCTTCAGGATTCCGCAAGAGACCTCGTATTGGAAGGCATTACGACGGTCAGCGAGCTTAACAGAGTAGCTTACACGATTGACTGATAAGGAGGTTTTTAAACGTGGAAGGATTTAGTTTATCGATCGAATCGATTTTGGCTGAATCGGTAAGAATGGGGGCATCCGATACCCATATTACAGTTGGATTGCCGCCAATGATTCGTGTAGACGGTATGTTGATGCCGTTGGGCAATCAGCCGCTGACAGCTGCAGATACTGAGTATCTTTGCAAGTCCATGATCGACAAGTCAAGACAGCAGTACCTGAACGAGAGAGGTGAGATCGACTTCTCTTACATTGTTGAGAACTTCAGCCGTTTCAGATGTAATGTCTTTAAGCAGCGTGGTACTTATGCGCTTGCTGCCAGAACCATTACAAATGAGATTCCTACATGTGAGCAGTTGGGACTCCCGAACATCTTCAAGGATCTCGTTATGAAACCGAGAGGACTTATCCTCGTTACGGGCCCTACGGGTTCAGGTAAGTCAACAACTCTTGCAGCCATGATCGGACACGTAAACATGAGCAAGAAGTGCCATATCCTCACTCTCGAGGAACCTATTGAGTATCTCCATATGCACGGAGAAGCTATGATCAACCAGAGAGAAATTCACGAGGATACACTTTCATTCGCTAACGCTTTGAGAGCTGCTCTCCGTGAGGACCCGGATATCATCCTCGTCGGAGAAATGCGTGACCTCGATACAATTTCTACCGCTATTACCGCAGCCGAGACAGGACACTTGGTGCTCTCAACACTCCATACGTCCTCAGCTGCCGATACAGTCAACCGTATCATCGACGTTTATCCGCCGCATCAGCAGGATCAGATCAGAGTTCAGCTCGCTACATGTCTTGTTGCCGTTATCTGTCAGACACTCGTACAGAGAATCGGCGGAGGCAGATGCGCTGCTTTCGAGATCATGATCTCAAACGATGCTATCAAGAACAATATCCGTGAAGGTAAGACATACCAGATCGACTCTACGATCGCTACGAGCCTTCAGCAGGGTATGTGCCCTCTTGATTTCTATCTCGCAGAGCTTGTTAAGCGCAACATGATCACAAGAGATACTGCACTTCAGAGATGCAGGGTTCCTGAAGATCTTAAGCGTTTCATCAATAACGCAGGTCAGACGAACAGCCCGTTGTTCGGTGATCTGGAATTTGCCTGATACAGGCCTAATAAAGAAATCTGTTTAGAGGAGGGAAATATTAGATGGCTAATTTCAGATATCAAGTTATCGATTCTAACGGTAAAATGTCTGAAGGCATAGTCGAAGCTACTTCTATCGGAGAAGCATCCAGAAAGTTAAAGGCCGATGGTAAGTATATTGCCAGCTTGTCATTAGACAAGGGTAAGAGCATCTTGAATATGGAAATCGGCAGTCCTAAGCTCAAGTCTCAGGATCTCGTTATCATTTCCAGACAGCTTGCTTCACTATTATCTGCAGGTATTACCGTAGTAAGATCCCTCGATATGCTTTATCAGCAGCTTGAATCCAAGAAGGCTAAAAAGTGTATCGGCGAGATCTATGAATCGGTTCAGAGTGGACGTTCTTTATCTGAAGCTTTTAAGGAACAGAGGGGCGTTATTCCGAACATCATGATCAGTATGATCGCAGCAGGAGAAGAATCCGGCCGACTCGACGAAGTTATGGAAAGACTTGCCGAGCACTTTGCAAAGGATGCAAAACTTAAGAACAAGATCTCTTCTGCGATGGTATATCCTAAGATCCTTGCAGGTCTTACATTTGCAGTCAGCTTTGGTTTGCTCACGTTCCTCGTACCTAAGATCGGTGATGTTATCGTAGATCTCGGTGGTGAATTACCGGCATTGACAAAGGGATTGCTTGGTCTTTCAACTTCGCTCAGATCATTCTGGTATATTTATATAGCGGTTTTTGGTCTTATTGTTTACGGTTTTACTCTTTGGAAGAACTCCGAGAAGGGTTCCGAGACATGGTCAAAGATCATGCTTAAGATGCCTGTTGTCGGAAGAGCTACGAGAATGAACGCTTCCGCCAGATTTACCAGAACGGTATCCACGCTCCTTAAGTCAGGTATCTCTGTACTTCAGGCTGTTGAGATTACCGAGAAGTCTTTGGATAATGTAATCCTTCAGAAAAAGCTCGCTGCGGCTCGTATCGAGATCAGAAAGGGTACTTCACTTTCAAGATCTATCAGAGATATTACAGAGTTCCCGCCTATGATCTATGCAATGGTTTCAATCGGTGAGGAATCCGGTACATTGGATACGATTCTGCAGAAGGCTGCTGACTACTTCGAAGATGAGGCAGATGCAGCTACAGCTAAGATGGTATCTGCGTTAGAGCCGGTAATGATCATTATCATGGCTGTTATCGTCGGTGTCGTAGTCGGCGGTATCGCAATGCCTATTTTCACAATGGCTCAGTGGATCATGTAATCCCCGCAAGGTTTGAAAGGAGAAAATAAATGGATTTTTCATTAGGTAGAGGATCAAATGAACTGGTAATCGATTGCTCCAGCTCAGATCTTAAAGTAGCTGTCGGGAATTACAATTCCAAGACAGGTAATATTACAATTGAAAAGATGGGTGTTGTACCTCTCGAAGGTGACGCTATCAATGATGGTGCAGTTGCGGATTCTTTCGGAATAGTAATGGCATTAAAGCACGCTCTTGCCAGACTTGACATCAGAATGAAGAGCTGCATTCTTACAACAGAAGGTGCTTTTGTTCACAGCAGAGACCTTGAACTTCCTGTCGTTAAGGAAGACCAGCTCAAGGATATGGTTAAGTACGAGATCCTCGGACAGGGCTCTAACAGAGATATGTCGATCGATTATCTCGTTTACGGAACAACAAAGGATGCTGAGACAAATGCCGATAAGATCCAGGTAAGAGCTACAGCTATTCCTACGGATGTTATCAAGGATTACCGTGAGTTCCTTAAGAATATGGACCTCAATCCTGTTGCGCTTGACGTTAACCCTAACGCAGTAAGAAAGCTCTTCTCACAGGGTATTGTTAACGGTAACGTTAATATCAAGCAGTCAACGATCCTCTTGATCGAACTCTCAAGCAAGACAACGACTGTTACGGTTCTTGATAAGGGTTTCCCGGTACTTTCCAGAAGACTTCAGTTTGGTCACGGAAATATCAGACAGGTTGCTGATTCCGTAAAGAAGCTCCAGAGCGGCAGCCAGCAGTCTTCATTGGCAAGAAGACTTAATATCACGACATCGGAAGCTGAATCCAGTGTTCCGATCGAGGATATTGACGTTTGGAACGAGACTGTTGCAGAGACACCTGCTCTTCAGAGTGCTGTTAACGCATACTTCAAGAGCCTTGTTGATGCGGTTTCCCGTACAGCTCAGTTCTCTATCGCTAAGTATCACATTGATGCTATCAGCACTTGCTTCCTCTATGGTTCAGGTGCCAGCTATAAAAAGATTGACAAAGAACTTGCGCGTCAGCTTGGAACGCAGGTCGAGATCCTCAAGGCGCTTAGCACTGTAAACGGTCCTAAGGATTTTGTACTCGGTCAGTTCATAAATTGTTGTGGCGCTTTGATTCGTCACGATTAAGGAGGGGTACACTTTATGGCTAAAGGTAATGTAGTTAGCAAAAAGTTATTAGCAAAGAAGGATATGAACTTCTTTGCTGAGTTTACGGCTAATGCCGCTAAGCAAGCGAGATTATTGGGATATGCTGTTGCTGCAGGTATCTTGGTAGTTTTCGTCGTACTTGCATTTATCGTTGCATTCTTTATCAGAAATCAGTTGATCAAGAATGACATCAACAATTTGCAGAGAATCCTTGAAAGTCCTGAGTATGCAAACCTCGAGCAGGAGTACGCTCTCTTAAAGGAGAAACTTAACGAAATGACAAACTACAATTACGCACTTACACAGATGCGTAAGACAGTAGATCAGATCGATCCTGCTCCTACAGAACTTCCCGAAGTCCTGGCTTCCTGCATTCCGAGTGATTCCTACATAACTACATATTCTATTACCAGTTCTTCCTTGGATTTCACGGGCTATACATTCACCTATTACAGCCCTGTTGAAATGGTCTATCTGTTGAACCAGAAAAATGTATTCACATCAAGACCGACTATTTCAACTACTCGTGTTTCACAGGAATCTAAGGGTGAAAGAACTGATCCTGTTACTAAGAAGACAACTGTAGATATTTTGAATAACTATTATGAATTCACAGTTTCCGGTGTATTGATCAGCAATGTTCACCTTACAGTTACACGCTATGAAGATGTTGAAGGCTCATCAAAGATATTAGGCGGTATTCAGAGCATGACGGAGAAGGCCGGCAATTCTTATACGATTAAGCCGATTAAGACATATACATATGCCGGTGTAAACTATCAGCTTACAAAGATCTTCGTTGATGATGTTATGGTTGAACCCGGCAGCTTCAATGAAATTATAACTAAAGACGAATATACTGATGTAGCCCGCAAGAACTCTGAGATCAAGTTGTTCTATGCTCCGGTTGCTGCAGAAGCAGCACCTGCTCAGGGTTAAGTTGAAGGGAGGAAACAGTAATGAATAATCTTACAGCAAGAGAAAAAGGCTTCATGTATGTAATCACGTTGTTGATTATCGTTGTTCTTGGCTATTTCTTCGGAGTAAGAACACTCAACGACAAATATGAAGAATATAAGCAGCAGCTTGCTGCTTTGGAACAGAAAAGAGCATATCTTGATCAGATAAAGGCTAACAATGCGAATATGGAAGCTGAGATCAAGCTCCTCAAGGAAGAATGTGAGAAGTTAGAGCTCTCGTTCATTGATAAGATCGAGACTGAGACCATTGAGCAGTATGTTCTTAAGACATTTGAGGATAGCCAATGCCCGTTCTTAACAACTGTTAGCGCAACAGATACAGGAATGCCTGCAGTTACATATCCTGATGGTACTCTTTCAGAAGACGGTCTTGTTTGTCTGCAGGTGTTGGTTACATATGTAACTACAGACGGATATACTGTAACCCAGTATAACCGTACTCCTGATCTGACAAACAATCCGGATGCTGAAGTATCTGCGGTAGATACCGCCTTGGCAATGAAGGATCAGATGGGCAAGGGTGACTTTGCAAAGAGAAAGGGCTATGACGAATTTATAGCTGCTATTAAGAAGATCAATGCAGAGAATCCTGACTGCATCAAGGTAAGCAGTATTACTGCAAATGAAGTTGATGGTTATATGGTCCTTACTGCACAGATCAATTTCTATGGAACAAATCTCAAGAACAGACTTTCTGTTGATGACAGCAAGGCACCTTACACTTACTGGTCAGGCAGGCCGACAAATCAGATTAATGTTGATGGCGGCTTCATTGGCTTCCCTTATGTCTGTGACAACGAGAAGAGCTTATGGTACGGCGTAGAGAATCTTACTGCTAACCCGACAGCTGATAAGCCGTTTGCTTCTTACTGGGCTAACTACCTGTTCAAGCAGAACTACTCAAAGGCAGGTCAGGATATTAAGAAGATGATCAACTTTGGTGTAAAGCCGGCTGAGAATACAGACGAGAAGAAGACCGCTTAAGACACAAAAGGAACTAATTGTGACAAAAATTTGAAAAAAATTGAAAAAAGTGTTGCAATTGTTCATATTAGCTTGTATAATCAGGCTACAAACTCAAAAACTTACAGGAGGAATCTAAAATGAAGAAGATTCAGAAGTCAAAGAAGGGTTTCACCCTCGTAGAAATGGTACTCGTTATTGCTATCATCGTTATCCTTGCAGCAGTTCTCGTTCTTGGTATCGGTGCTTACCTCAAGAAGGCTAGAGCAGCAGCAAGCTCAGTTAAGGAGCACAACAGCTCTGTTGAGGTTGTTAACCAGGCAATTGATGACGTTCTCTAATATTTAGCAGAACAGATTGCTAACTGATTAAGCAATAATAGTAGCGGAGAGCATAGCTCTCCGCTATTTTTATCGTTTGTTAATGAATTATGAAATATTTTAACAAATTATTAACTTTAGAGTTGAAATTTGCCAATAAGTCAGTATAATACAGATAAGGAAGTATTAGATTAAACCTTATTTTGGAGGGGTTTATGCGCAGATTAAATAAGAGACTCAGCTCTAAGGGTGGTTTTTCCCTTCTTGAAATGATAATCGTTGTAGCTATTATAGTAATACTTGCTGGTGTAGTAGGTGTTGGTGTAGCCGGTCTGATCAGAACAGCTAACAATGCCGATTCAGCTGTAAAGGCATCTTCTGAATCCCTCAATGCTTCGATCAACAGCGGCGAATCTTCGTTGAGCAAATATTCTTTCGCTAATTAATTTCCCAGAGGTGATATGGTATGAGACGTGTCATTAAAAAGAGTAATAAAAAGGGTTTTACCCTTGTTGAGACCCTCCTTGCTACATTTATTCTTGTTGTCATTTCAACAATGTTGGTAAATGGCTTTATCGCTACTATGGGTTATTCTTACCAGACCTCGGTATACAGTAAGTCGGGTGCTAATAACTATGCTGCCTGCATGGATAAGATTGCTGAATGGAATACCTATGCTGACCGCGGATTAACCGGCAGGCAGAGTAAAATGGAATCTGTCGCACCTTCTAATTTTAAGACACTGGAATTCACGGCAACATCAGACGGAAAGAAATTTAAAACATTATATGTTGGTATTGAATCCCAGTTCGAGTTAAAAAACACAGTGCCTGCTACATTGCCTTTCCAGACTGCTTCTTATGCACCGAGAGATGGCAAAACTTATGGTACAGAAGATCAGTTAGCTGATAATAGAAAAGCTGTATATTATTATCCTGAATATTACAGAGCTACTGCTGACTCATCAAAATTTAAGATCGGTATCAGAATAAACGAGAACATCAAGACATCCGAAGGTAAGCCTACATACGACTGGGTAGTACTTCCGGCTTATGAAGTTGATCCGACAACTGATCTTAGCGGTTTGTCAGGTGCGAATGTCATCGGTACTGTAGGCGGAACTCACAAAACCTTTGGCGGATCTTCTCAGTCATCATCTAAGTCAGATACATAATTATATATTTAGATAACATAAGTTAGTTGCACGGGGAATTTATTATGAAGAAGACAAGAAAGAACAGAAAAGGTTTTACCTTAGTCGAAATGCTTTTGTCACTTGCTATCATCTGTATGATAGGTGGTGTTATTGGCGGTCTTTGTGTATCGATCGCAAACTCCTTTGCTACTACTTATAATATTGATGATTCAGCTGACTATGCTATGTTATATGCCAAGGGCTTTGAGAATTCATTCTTAGCCTGCACACAAGGAGCAGGAGTTAAGACCAATGTTTGGACATGGGAAGTCACCAACACAAAGGGCATCTCCGGACCTCCGTTGCTTCAGGTAACAAAGCCCGGAACAGGTACAGAGAATGTTTTCACTCCTCGATTCATCGGAACAAGCTCAACACCTTCAAAATGGAGAGTCATAATGTTCTTCTGTGTAGAAGAGAAGTCTAATACTACAAAGTCTGCTCTCATTAAGTACCGTATATATATGAGAGACAATTACAGCAACACATCATATATCTATAGATATGACGGAAGTTTCTGGGTACCGCGTTTCTATGAAAGAGCTGATTTAGCCGGTGTTAAGGATTCCAGAAAGATCGAAGTAGATACAGGCTCCAAAGGTATGACTGAAGCTACTATGAAGGATTTCTGTAAGGATGGCGGAACAATCAATATGAAGGCATACAATGCTATCAAGGGCGATCTGCAAGGCATAGCTCCTGCGGGCGGCGGTTCAGCTTCACCGGTTACATACTATACAAAGATCAAATACACTTGGGGTTAATTACTTCAAAATATAACATCAAGGGCTCTGCAGCTTATCTGCAGAGCCTTTTTTATTGAGCATCCGGGAATGGTTATAAGGTTTATAATCATCTCGTAATTTGATAGAATTACCTAAAAATAAAAGGAAGTTATTCAGATGAAAATAAAAGTTGGATTGGATATAGGCGGCAGTACGACAAAGATAGTCGGAATGAGGGAAGGCAAGATAATTGCCAGGGATATCGTAAGAGCGGCAGATCCTGTCACATCGGCATTCGGTGCAGTAGGAAAGCTTATCAATGATAATTCACTTTCGATCAATGACATTGAGCAGATAAACATAACGGGTGTAGGATCTGTTTTCCCTGCAGGTCCCATTCTGGGGATCAAGACTGTCACCGTTGAAGAATTCAAAGCAACGGGATTAGGCGGATTGTATCTTTCGGGACTTGACCATGCAGTTGTAGTCAGCATGGGTACAGGTACGGCATATCTTGAAGCCAGAAGAGAAAACGTAAGACACATAATAGGTTCAGGTGTAGGCGGCGGCACGCTTGTAGGACTGGGTCTGGCTCTTACCGGAACCAGGGACGCGGTAAAGCTTTCTGATATGGCGACTGAAGGAGATATCCTTAAGTGCGATCTTACTATCGGTGATATTACCAAGGACGGCGTAACAGGACTTCCGATGAACGTAACGGCATCAAATTTCGGAAAGGCAGCTGACGATCTCTCCAGAGAGGATAAGATGGCCGGAGTATTTAACCTTGTATATCAGGCGATAGGTACGGTTGCCGTTATGGCATCAAGGCAGTGCAATATCAAAGATATCGTATTTACCGGTCAGCTGACCGGTCTTAAGGAATGCCAGGAATACCTGATCCCTTTCGAAGGCCTTTATGGTGTTAACATGATCGTTCCTGAGGATGCGGTATTTGCTACAGCTCTCGGAAGCTGTCTTGTGGAAGGGCAGGAAGAGAAGTGAGCGGTAAGAGACTTTCCAAGGACCGTGCGTGGGAGCTCGATTTCTTAAGAGGCATCGCGATCCTGATGATGGTCTTCATGCATATGTCATGGGATGTCAGATATGAGTTCGGTGTAGACACGTTCACATATCTTTACAAAGGCTGGTTCTGGTCATTTATCCATCCGGTGATCGTCGTGCTTTTTGTAAGCATATCGGGAGTATGCTGCACGCTTTCGAGGAACAACGTGAAAAGAGGCTTAAAGCTTCTGGCAGCTACGGTTGTCATGTATGCTACTACATTTATTATCTACAAAGTCACGGGCATTGAGTGCCTTATCCTATTTAATGTACTTGCAGTACTTACATGCGGAATATTCCTTTATGCCCTGATCGCATTTCTCGAAAATAAGACGAAGGCAAATCCCAACGTCACAAATCTGATCATGGGTTTGGCCGGTTTATATATTGTCATTGTCGGATGCAACATTCACTATATGGATAACGCATCGGATTCACTGTTTTTCCTTCCGGTCGGTTTTGATATAGCGGGCACTCCGCCTATGGCAGACTACATGCCGCTGTTCCCGTGGCTCGGCGTGTTCCTTATCGGATGCGTTATCGGAAGAACGTGCTATAAAGACAAGAAGACTTTATTCGCAGGCAAAGGCAAAGTAATGACTGCAGTTGCAAGACCGGTCGAATTCATCGGACGGCATTCGCTTATAATCTATCTTGTTCACCAGCCGGTCATCTATGCTCTGCTCTATGTGATCTTTTTATTAGTCAGACGATGAAGATCAGGAGTAAGAAAAAAAGAAGGATCGTATTAAAGGCCGTTTTGATAGTTGTGCTGACGGCCTTGTTCGTTATTGCGTGTGAAATAAATAATTACATCCCTAAGGAATTTGCGGATTACTACTGCACAAAGATATTTCCATACGTATCGCTGCCCTTTCAGTGCATCAGCATGTTTTTCCAGTTTTCACTGACAGAGGGAATAGTCGTTTGTATCTTTCCGCTTCTTGCCATTGGTCTTATCTGTTGGCTTGTGTTCATGATAAAAAAGCTAATGACCCGGGGAGCACTTGCATTTTTCTACAAGTCATTGAGAAATCTTCTTATCTGCTGTCTTGTCCTGGCAGTGATCTTTCAGGCAATGCATGGGATCAATTACAGACGGAAGAGCGCCGTAGCCGAGCTTAAACTTGATACTGCAGAAGATCTTACCTTCGAAGATTACTGCGAATGTCTGCGCTGGGCATATATGGGAATGATCGAAGCAAGAAGTCATCTGGGGGAAGACTACAACGGCGTTGCACATATGGATCAGAGCTTTGAGAATAACGCTGTCTATGCATGCTCGCTCTTAGACAAGTTCAGCGAAAAGTACGATGTCCCGCTTACCCGGAATTATGTACGCGCCAAGCCCGTGTCTCTCAGTCATTACTGGAGCTACACATACATAGTCGGAATGTACGATCCTTTCCTGGGAGAAGCAAATATTAATACAGATTATATGAACATTACCGAATTCCCGATCACGCTGTGCCATGAGCTATGTCATGCCAAGGGTTATGCAAGCGAGACTGACTGTAATATCATTGCTTCCTTAGCCTGCTGCTCCTCGTCACGCGCAGATTTCAGATACTCCGGCTACTGCTGGATATTCTGGAATATCTATTCTGTTACAGCAAAGATCGCGTCAGAAACAGGACAGGTCATGCCGGAGTATTCTTCCGCACCGGAAATGGAAGACGTCTACAGAGATGAGTATGCATCAAGGCTTTATTGGGACAAGATCGACGAAGAGGTCGATGCCTTGAAAGAGATGTTCAACATAGATATTACCGAGACGAGTTCCAATGTTAACGATGCATTCTTAAAGTCAAACGGTGAAGAAGGCGGTGTCGGGACTTATATGGTGCCTGACAGTGTCTATGTCAGGTTCTATCTGACACATATAGCAGGTGCTGAAGATGCTTGAAGTAATCCTTAAAGGTCATGACAAATACTACGGAGTATCAGATGTAGTAAGGATGTTCTCAGGTGTCCCTGAAGAATTAAAGGACGAGGGGAAAGTAATTGTTCCTGAAGGTCCTGATGCCGTTCTGGTCAATGAACTTCTTGAAGACGGAAGATCAGTTACTTATTTTGGCGATAAGGCTTATGAATTTAAGGGAGAACTGTTAGAGCCCGGAAGGGAGATCAAGAGATCTCTTTATATGGCTCTTTCCGATATCTCGAAAAAGAACCTGCCGTGGGGATGTCTTACAGGTATCAGGCCTACTCTGGTCGCCTGCGAAGAAGAAAGTCCCAAGGCACTGGAAGAAAAATATTTTGTAAGGCCGGATAAGGCCAGGCTCGCATTTGAGACATCGAGGGAAGAACAGAGGATCTTGTCCAAAGTTCCGGAAGAGAGCCTCTGCATCTATGTAGGCATTCCGTTCTGCCCCTCAAGATGTGAGTACTGCTCGTTCGTATCTTCGGATATCTCATGTCACATGGACAGACTCGTAAACTATGAAGCTGCATTGGAACGCGAGATAGAACTGATATCAAAGCAGATAAAAAGGCCCATTGCTTCGCTCTATGTCGGAGGTGGAACGCCTACGGTCCTTGAAGAAAGAGAGTTCGCTTCACTCCTGGATTCCATCTATTCAAATCTGAAGATCTCCTCCGGCGCGGAAGTTACTGTCGAAGCCGGAAGACCTGATACGATCACGACAGGAAAGCTTGAAGCGATGAGAGATCACGGCATTACCAGGATATGCATCAATCCTCAGACCATGAGATCGGAGACGCTTTTAAGGCTTGGCAGAAAGCACACCGCCGAAGATACGGTCAGGGTTTACAGTAAGGCGTGTGAGATGGGATTTGATCTGATCAACATGGATCTTATAGCAGGACTTCCTTACGAAGAACCGGAAGAACATGTGGAGTCAACAAAGCGCCTGATAGAACTTGCTCCTGCAAACATAACCGTTCATACACTTTATAAGAAAAGAAGAGCTGCCATGAGCCGTGATACCGTAATGGACAAGGACAGGACGCGTGACACCCTGGATGAGTGTGTTGCGGAGAGCTACAGGCTCCTCATGGAAGCAGGATACCATCCGTACTATATGTACCGTCAGAAGGACACCGGCCACGGCCTGGAGAATACAGGATTTGCAAAAGGTGATACCGGAAGCCTTTATAACGTTGCCATGATGAGCGACTGCAGGGATGTGCTGTCATTTGGAGCAGGCGGCATGAGCAAGAGATGTTTTGCCCAAGAAGGCGAAATGTATAAGCACAGGGTCGAGAGATGTCCGACCATAAAAGATGCCCTGACTTATATCGCCAGAGTCGATGAAATGGCAGAAAAGAAGATCGCATTCTTCGAATTCTAATGACCTAATGTAAAAAGAATACCCATCTGTTCAGACAAGTTCCGCAGGCACTTTGTGCCGAGGACCTGTTCGCAGGATGAACAGATGGGTATTCTTTTCTTTTCTGGTCGAGGTGACAGGATTCGAACCTGCGACCCCATGCTCCCAAAGCACGTACGCTACCAACTGCGCTACACCTCGATACTTACGGCGGTTATTATATCTGTTTTGAAGAATAACTGCAAATAAAAGACCCGCACCATAATGATGCGGGTCCGTTAATAGTCTTTAATATCAGATTACTTAACGATCTTGATCTTTCCGAGGAAGAGAGGAAGTGTGAAGTACTGTGTCTTTGCTGCTGCGATGATACCCATAACCATGAATACAACAACAACTGCTTCGCAGATCCAACCGAGGAAAGGAATGCAAGCTAAGATCGCACCTGTGATGCAAAGTACGATACCATTGTTAACGTGGCTTCTTACGAAAGGTGATGTCTTCTCGGGTGAGATCAAAAGTCCCAAGAGCCAGAGAAGAGAGATGTAAGCAAGAATTGAAAACAATTTTGCATTTGAAGGAAGCTGCTCTGAGGTGTTAACCTGTGTCTGATTTTCTGCCATAGTAAATGCTCCTTTAACATTAAATAGCGTTATACTTGCGATATAACAAATAATTATCCGCTTAAGCTATAATATCATAAAGTATACATACAGGAACAAGACATTTTGATTAAAGTTACCAGTTACAAAAGCGACAATATATACACATACGGTTTAGGCGCCACAGTTGCCATGGAATATCTGCTTAAAAAGCGTGATTCCGTAAAGGGCGTTATCCTTCATCCGGGCTTCAGATCTGAGGAGACCATCCAAAAGATCAGGAACATCTGTGGCAGTGATATTCCGGTGTCAACAGAGGAGAAGCCTTTCAATATCCTTTCCAAGAAGGACAACTGCTTCGTAATAGTTGTCATCGAAAAGAAGATTGAGAAGATCTCTGCCGGCAATCACATGGTCCTCGTCAATCCTTCCAACTGCGGCAATATGGGAACGATCGTCAGAAGCTGCCTGGGATTTGGCGTAAAGGATCTGGCAGTTGTCGGAAAGACTTCCGCCGATCCCGATGACCCGAAGACGATAAGAGCGTCCATGGGTGCGTGCGCTAGTGTGAGGATCGAAGTTTTCGATGACTTCTCTGATTATCAGAAGAGGTTCCCTGACAATAACCTCTATCCGTTCATGCTGGACGGAAGTACAAAACTTCAGGAAACCACCATAGATAAGCCCTTTTCGCTCATCATGGGAAATGAAGCCACAGGTCTTGATCCTGAGTTTCAGAACATAGGAAAACCCATAAGGATAGAGCATTCAGGGGATATCGACAGTCTTAATATTACAATTGCCGCAAGTATCGGACTTTATGAAGCAACAAAGTCTTGCGAATAAAATACAATCGTGATACAATTCTTCGGTAATTTGAAGATATAACTCTAAAAAGGAGAGAACGAGATGCCTAATATTAAATCAGCTATCAAGCGTGTAAGCGTTTCCGAGAAGAAGGCTGCTGCCAATAAGAGCAAGAAGAGTGCTATCCGCACTACTGTTAAGAAGGCAAAGGCAGATATCGCTAACGGCGAGAATCTTGATGCTACAATCAAGTCTACACAGAAGGCATTGGACCAGGCTGCTGCTAAGGGCCACATGAGCAAGAACGCAGCTTCCAGAACAAAGTCCAGACTTGCTAAGGCTGCTAACGCTGCTAAGGCTTAATTAGATTTTAAGAGAATAATCCGGCCGTCTGTCTCTTTTGAGGCGGACGGCTTTGTTCTGCCTGAATTTATTTAACTATTACAGGGATCGCTTCCCATTCGGAAGCAGTATCTTTGCCGTAGAGCTTCCAGCCGGCAGAAGCAGCTCTCATGTCGAGCTCGAAGTTTTTCTTCAGTTCCTCATTTCCGGACTCCAGTTCCAGACAATCAGAAGGCCTGTTTATGACAGGGATCTTCGCGCATTTTCCGATTATCTTAAGGCAGTACTTGCCTTCCTGGTTAAAGCCCAGGACCCTGATGTAGGGCGGACGCCTGATATCAAGATATGAGCTGTCCTGGCCTGCCATAAGCGATGCCAGAGCCCTGTAGATCCTAGATAACGTATATCTCTTAGTCGATAACCTGTCCTCGAAAAGTTTGAGTCCGTGATCGTCATCTCGCAAATCGTCCGGCCTGATGTCTTTTGCGAGATTCCTTATATAGCCTGAAAGATCATCGCTCATATAGGCAGTGTCATCAAGAGAAGATGAGGCTGATGCCGTCAGCATGCAGTCCCTGACATAATTTATGTAATCAGGGAATGAGAAAACTCCGGCGGAATTCTGTGAGAGCATTACGCCGAGCGATATGTCGGGCATAAGGCCTGTAAGCTTTGATGCGATCTCGGATCTTCTGAATCCGCCCTGTGCGGTCTCTGATATCAGGTTCCTTAAAGCAGTGGCGCTCGCGAAAGTGCTGTCTGCCTCCGTTGAATGATAGCCGTCACCTTCACGCCTTATCATGATTATGTTGATCCTGTTCTTCCGGTCCATTTTCCTGAGCGCGAGAAGGTAATCCAATGCAAGGATAGAATTGGGCGAGGACAGCAATGTGTCCAGGTCGCCCGAGAGTCCCTTTGAACCGGCGATGTCCTTTATTGCAAGGGCTCTGGCTCTGGGATAACTGATGCCTGTGGAGATATATCCGTTAAGCTTTGAGTCAAGAAGTTCATTGTCATCAAAGCAGCTTGCGGCTATGGCCTTCAGGAGCTCTGTGTCATCGGTATCGACGCCGAATGCGATGTCGGTTACGACACCTGTGGATATCAGTTCAGATATGGCGCCTTCGGCAAATCTGGAAGAAGGTGCGCAGGAGAAGCTGAAAGGAAGCTCGAGCACTACATCTGCACCGCATAAAAGCGCCTGTCTGGCACGAACCTGTGGCGGGCAGATTGCAGGAAGTCCTCTCTGGGTAAAAAAGCCGGACATCACGGGCATGACTATCGCCCTGGGGTCATTTACGATCTCGCGGGCTTTCCTGATCAGGTACCCGTGACCGTTATGAAAGGGATTAAATTCCGCAACAATTCCTATAACCCGCAATTTATGAATATCCTTTGCTTTTGGTATAATCTTTGGTTGTAAAGATTATATTTCATAAGGCGGAGTTTATGCAACGCAGGGAAATTGCCGGTGTCGGCATGGGAAAGATATTAACCGGTGTGATCATCGTGGCGCTGGCTTTAGGCGCGACCGTGTTCTATCTGTTCTACACGGGACAGTTCGGCGGCGGCAAGAAGATCAAGATCACACCTCCCGTGCATTTGGGCTACGAATGGACCAGCATTACCGCCTCCAACAACATCGTAAGCGATTATCTTTATTCAAGATCCAAGAAGCTCATCGTCGAGAAAGGCGGTGACGGCGTTCTTGCTGCAACCTCTTATACGATCGCAGGCCGCCTTGTGTCTGAAGAAGCGGTCAGTTCCGGAATATACGGATTGTCGGATCAGGCACTGCTCCTTAAGTGTTATGTAAGATCAGGCGACAGAAACAATGCGGTTGCGGTCAAGGAGAATGTCATTAAGCGTTTCCAGCTTCCGGACGGTTCTTATAAGGCATTCGTTTATCTTGACGAAGAGAAGAACAAGGAAGCCGTGGTATCGACATCTGCCATGATCGACTGGCTTGATGCGATGCTCCAGTATTACATCACTTACGGTAGTGAGCCTGACTATAAGGAGATCAAGATCCTGATAGAGGTACTTTTCGACGACAAGGGAAGACTTAAGACCGAGAAACTGTCTGTCGCCAAATATGCAGACTCGCTCTATGTTGCTCTCGATGATACAAGTTCGATACAGGCGGGGCAGGAAGGGTCTTTGGAGCAGGTGTACGGCACCATATCGGGTGATGCCGACAGCATGGCGGTCGCAGGTCAGGAATTAAGGGAAGACGTTGAAGGCGTGCTGCTCTCCAATATCAACTTAAGACTCATCAGGGATCTTGAGACAAACGGACTTATAGCGGAAGGCGCTTATGAGAAGGCACTGAAAGCCGTTAAGGACGGCTATGCAGGTGCTGGGTTCGATTTCTACGCATATGCCACTTCAGGCGCAATGGACTGCGGCGCATATATCTACAGCGGCCAGAGCATCGGAGCGATAGATATTACCCAGAATGTCAAGACTATGAGGAATCTTGCCGAGGCAGGCGAGCTGGACAATGCTTCTTTCGCGGAATTCAAGAGTTCCGTAATGAATAACGGCAGGATATATACGAGTTATTCCATGCTCACGAAAAGCTATTCCGGTGTTGATGCCGCGTCCGCTTATGCCGACGGCATGATGATGGCATATTACATGGGCGACAAAGACCTCTTTGACAGGCTTTCAGATACGCTCGGAAAGAGGGTTGCGACCAAGTCAACGAGCCCTGCTCTTTACATGATATTCAGGGAAGAGGACGAAAGATTTGTCTTCTATGCCAGAGATAATTTCAGCACCCGCCTGGCAACTTCATAAAACCCTTATTTATTGTTTGAAATAATATAGCAATACGAGTATACTTTTGACGACTAAAAAATCCAAAAGGAGATGAATATATATGGCATTTATTGATGACATCATGGCCAGGGCAAAAGCTGACAAGAAGACTATCGTTCTTCCTGAGTCAATGGACAAGAGAACTTTTGAGGCTGCCGAGAAGATCCTTAAGGCAGACATGGCAAATCTTATCATTATCGGTACACCCGACGAGATCGCAAAGAACTCCGAAGGTTTTGATATCACAGGCGCAACGATCGTTGATCCTTTTAACGATCCCAACAAGCAGAAATATATCGACAAGTTCGTTGAGCTCCGCGGTGTAGACACCATGGTAGCTGCAGCAAAGAAGAAGGCAGAGAAGAAGGGCCTCTCCGAGGAAGAGACAGCAGCTCTTGTTGCTGACGCACAGAAGAAGGGCATCACAGCCGAGAAGGCTGAGGAGAAGATGAACTCCGATTACATGTACTATGCATGCCTCATGTGCAAGTGCGGTGATGCTGACGGCGCCGTTTCCGGTGCATGCCACTCCACAGGCAACACGATCCTTCCTGCACTCCAGCTCCTTAAGACAAAGCCCGGCATCTCTTCCGTATCCGGCTTCTTCCTTATGGACGTTCCTAACTGCGATCTTGGCGAACACGGACTCTTCATCTTCGCTGACTGCGCTGTTAACACAGACGTGGATTCCGCAAAGCTCGCAGAGATCGCAAAGCTCTCCGCCGAGTCTTTCGAGAAGTTCATCGGCGCTCCCGCAAAGGTTGCAATGCTCTCATATTCATCTTACGGTTCTGCAAAGCACGCTGACGTTGACAAGGTATCTAACGCAGTTAAGATCGCAAAGGAAAAGTATCCTGAACTCGTAGTTGACGGTGAGCTCCAGCTCGACGCAGCTCTCGTTGAGGAAGTTGGCCAGCTGAAGGCACCCGGTTCACCGGTTGCAGGCCACGCAAACACATTGGTATTCCCTTCACTCGAAGCAGGCAACATCGGCTACAAGCTCGTTCAGAGACTTGCTAAGGCTCCTGCTTACGGACCTGTACTCCAGGGCCTCGCACTTCCTGTAAATGACCTCTCCAGAGGATGCAATGCTGACGACATCGTCGGAACAGTTGCGATCACTGCAGTTCAGGCACAGGGCTGATAAAACCGGATCAAGATTATAGACAGGAGATAAGTCTAATGAAGATTTTAGTAATCAACTGCGGAAGCTCTTCCGCTAAGTTCCAGCTTTTCGACATCGACACAGGCGATGTCCTCGCTAAGGGTAATGCCGAGAGAATCGGAATCGACGGTAAGCTCACATATAAGCCTGCCGGCAAGGATGAGTTCGTTTCCACAGAACCCATGCCTGACCACAAGGTTGCTGTAAGAATGATCCTCGACGCACTCGTTGACCCTGAGCACGGCGTAATCTCTGACGTTTCCGAGATCGCAGCAGTAGGCCACAGAGTACTCCACGGCGGTAAGTACTACAGCGAATCAGTTGTAGTTAATGACGACGTTAAGAGAGTTATCAGAGAGTGCTTCCCGTTAGGACCTTTACACAATCCTGCAAACCTCATCGGTATCGAGGCATGCGAGGATGTTCTTCCTGAAGGCACACCTCAAGTTGCAGTATTCGATACGGCATTCCATCAGACAATGCCGCCGAAGGCTTACACATATGCTCTTCCTTATGAGCTTTCTGAGAAGTATGACATCCGCCGTTACGGCTTCCACGGTACATCCCACCGTTATGTAAGCCACAGAGTTGCTGATTTCCTCGGCAAGAAGTACGAAGATCTCCGCATCATCACATGCCACTTGGGCAACGGTTCTTCTTTCGCAGCTGTTAAGGACGGCAAGTGCCAGGATACATCAATGGGTCTTACGCCTCTTGCAGGTATCTGCATGGGTACAAGAACAGGCGACATCGATCCCGCTATCGTTCCTTTCCTCATGAAGAATGAGAGATACACAGCTGATGAGATGGATAACCTCCTCAACAAGCAGTCCGGTGTACAGGGCGTTTCAGGAGTATCTTCCGACTTCAGAGATCTCGAGAAGGCAGCCAACGAAGGCAACGAGAGAGCAAGACTTGCACTCGACATGTTCGCATACCAGGGCAAGAAGATCATCGGATCTTATGCAGCTGCCATGGGCGGAGTTGACGTTATCGTATTCACTGCAGGCATCGGCGAGAACACAGACCACATGAGAAAGGCTATGTGTGAAGGCCTTGAGTTCATGGGTGTTGAGTTCGACGAATCCGTTAACGCAGGCCTCAGAGGCAAGGAAGCTATCATTTCCAAGCCTTCTTCAAAGGTTACAGTCTGCGTTATCCCTACAAACGAAGAGCTTGCTATCGCTCAGGAAACAGAGCGTCTCGTAAGATAATCGATTTAACAACTATGCTAATGGATAGGGCTGTCTCATAAAAGAGGCGGCCCTTATCTTTGGTTTCCATTGCAGGTGTTTTCGGGATCCGGTCAACAGAAGAAAAATAAGTGGTGCCTTTTTGAAGACACCACCTTCTGTTTGTGTTTATTTGCCGTGTATCAGTACTTGATGCCGAGGTTCTTCTGGAGATCTTTGTCGGCGCCGAAAACGGTGACGGTATCTCCCTCCATAAAGATGAAGTCTGCAGGGAATTCCAGGATGGGATTGCCGTCTCTTTTTATGGAAAGGACATTGAGGTGGAGTTTGTTCCTGATGCCGAGTTCGGCAAGGCTCTTGCCGATCCAGGGTTCCGGAACTTTGACTTCGAAGATCGAATAATCTCCGGGATAATCAAGATAATCGACAACGTCTGCAGAACAGTAACGAACAGCTGACCATTCAGCGAGCTGCTTCTCAGGGAAGACGACTGAGTCTGCACCGGTTGCAAGAAGGAATTTCTTCTGGACAGATCTTGAAGCTCTTGCAACAATGTATTTTGCTCCGCATTCCTTGAGGAGGGATGTGGTCTCCAGTGAAGACTGGAAGTTATCTCCGATCGCTACGAAGCAGACATCGAAATTCTCAACTCCCAAAGACTTTATAAATGCCTCGTTTGTGGCATCACCTATCAGGGAACTTGTGACCATTCCCAAAACGGGTTCCAACCTCTCCTCAGAAGAATCAACCGCGAGGATCTCATCTCCTGCTTTGCACAGCTGGTCGATGAGGTGATAGCCGAATCGTCCGATTCCGATTACGAGTACGCTCTTCATATGTTATTTCCTTTCTGCCGGTTTAACCGACCGCTATGTTATCTGCGGGATACTGCCTGTTGCCCGTCGACTTTCTGGTAATAGCAGCAAAGACGAGAGTAAGGCCTCCCACACGTCCCGTGTACATCAGGATGATCAATACGAACTTTGAAACTGTATGCAATGTCGGAGTGAGGCCCATCGAAAGACCGACGGTACCGACTGCGGATGCGCTCTCGAAGAGTGCCGTCAGGAAAGCACGGTGCTCGATCCTGGCAATCAACATGGAACCTAATACAGCAAGCATAACATCAAGCATGCAGACCGCAACGGCACCATAGATCGCTTCAGTAGTTATCCTGCGCTTAAAGATGGCAGGTGACTTCTCGCGCTTGAAGAAGGCGATCATAGTGAGGAATAGGATGGTGATCGTAGTGATCTTCATACCGCCCGCAGTAGAGCCCGGCGCGCCGCCTATGAGCATCAGGATTATCGTCATGACAACGCCTGTGCCTGAGAAATCGCTATAGTCCGTAGTATTAAAGCCCGCTGTTCTGGGCGTTACGGCCTGGAAGAGGGAAGCTAAAAATCTCTGGTTTGCAGGATAATCGCCATATTCACCGAACCAGAGATAGATCATTGGAATAAATACCAGAAGCAATTCCATGACGATTATGAGCTTGCTCTGCGTGCTGTATTTGTAGAACTTGAATCCGTGCTTTCTTATGTCCATCCATGTAAGGAAGCCGAGGCCGCCCGTCAGGATGAGGAATACGAGAGTTATAACGACAACAGGGTTATCCATGTAAGGCGTCATGGAGGAGAACTCGCCGTGCGTGCCGTTCAGGTCGAAGCCTGCATTACAGAATGCGGAGATCGATGTAAATACCGAGAGCCAGATACCCTTCAAGGGACCATACTCGGAAATGAATACCGGAGATAATACGACTGCGCCCAAAACTTCGAAGATCATACATCCGAGGAAGATGAACCTGGTATATTTCATGATCTCGCCGAGGTTTGGAGCGGAAACTGCCTCCTGCATCGTAGTCCTGGCCTGAAGGCCGAGTCTCTTCCCGACGATCTTGCTCAAGACGGTCGTCATCGTAACGACGCCCATACCGCCGATCTGGATCAGAGACAGGATCACGAGCTGGCCGAACCACGTCCAGTGGCTCCAGGTGTCATAAAGGACGAGGCCTGTAACGCAGCTTGCCGATGTGGCGGTGAAAAGAGCGTCAGTAACGCTTGTCCATTCCCCCGACCTTGATGAGAAGGGGAGCATGAGAAGGAAGGCGCCTGCAAGAATCAATATAACAAAGCCCAAGAGGATCGTCCGGGCACCGCTGAGCCTGAAATGTCTTTTACCGCTTTTAGTCATACGTTGTTATTATAAACTTTTTCTTTTAAATTTAATAAACATTTGCATTAATGCTTAAGGCAGCTAAAATTGTCCCATTATTTGACGGCTATTATCATCCATAACTGATATAATCTCCATAATCGGTTTTTATAGGAGAGTTTTGCTTTGGCAGACGATATTTTCAGTAATTCAGAAGAGTTCTTCAGAGATCTGGAGAGCATATACGGTCAGGGCTCTGAGATCCCGGCGGATCAGGATGCCGATAAGATCCTTGAAGGACTTAATAAGGAGCAGATGGAGGCTGTCACGCATCTGGACGGTCCGCTGCTCATACTGGCTGGTGCCGGTTCAGGCAAGACCCGCGTTATCACGTACCGTATCGCATACATGATGAAGAAGCATAATGTTGCCCCTTCATCGATCCTTGCCATCACTTTTACGAACAAGGCTGCCAACGAGATGCGCCAGCGTATCGAGGGACTTGTCGGTGACCGTTCGAAGTATATCTGGTGCGGCACGTTCCACAGCATTTTCGCGAGACTCTTAAGAAGGCACGCCGAACTCCTGGGTTATTCGCAGAATTTCTCGATCATCGACTCCGATGACCAGCTGAAGCTCATTAAGGAAGCTATGAAGGAACTGGACATTGCAGACAGCCAGTTCAAGCCGAAGAGCGTTCAGATCGAGATATCCAATGCCAAGAATAAGTTCGTCGGTGTTGAGGAGTACCAGCTCCTTGCCGGCAAGGAATATTTCCTTGGGGTTGTCGCAAGGATCTATAAGAGATATCAGGAGAAGCTCGTTGCGAACAATGCTATGGACTTCGACGATATCTTAGTCAACATGGTAAAGCTCTTGGATCAGAATCCGGATATCTGCGAACTTTACAGGGCTAAGTTCAGATACATCATGGTCGATGAGTATCAGGATACGAATGAGACGCAGTACCGCGCGGTCATGAAGCTCGCTTCCGGCAGCGGCAACATCTGTGTAGTAGGTGACGATGACCAGTCCATCTATTCATTCAGAGGCGCGGACGTAAGGCTTATCCTGAAGTTCGAGAAGGACTTCCCGGGCGCGAAGGTCATCAAGCTCGAAGAGAATTACCGTTCGACAAAGACGATACTTGATGCGGCAAACTGCGTGATCGCGAATAACACGAAGCGCAAGAGCAAGAGGCTCAGGACTGAAGGCTCCCAGGGCGAGAAGATTATCGTCATGAATGCCGACACGAGTGCCGGTGAGGCTGACTTTGTCGGAAGGACCATCAAGATGATGGTCGATAAGGGCAAGTTCAAATTCTCTGACTGCGCCGTGCTCTACAGGATGAATGCCCTGTCGCGTAACATAGAGACCACGCTCCATAATCTCGGGATCCCGTTCAGGGTCTATGGCGGCATGAGGTTCTATGACAGAAAAGAGATCAAGGATGTTCTCGCATATTTAAGGCTCATCAATGACCCCAGAGACAATATCGCTTTCGAGCGCATCATCAATGTTCCGAAGAGGGGTATCGGCGATGCTACGATCGAGAAGATCAGGCAGTACGCGATGACCGACAACATCAGCATGTTCGAAGTTGCCGAGCATTCCGTTGATTATCCGGAGCTCATGCGATCTGCGGGCAGGATCTGTGCTTTTACGGATCTCATCAACACGATGAAGGACAAGCTCAGGGAAGACGATATGGACTTTGCGCATTTCGTTGACTATGTCGAGAATGAATCAGGCATCATCGAAGAGATCACCGAGCAGCGTGAGAAGAAGGGCGAGATCATCGACCGTGTCGAGAACTTAAAGGAACTTTTGTCTGAAGCTGCCGAATACGATAAGGCGCACCGTGCAGAGCCCGTTGATATGGATAATCTGGAGATCGACGACGGTGACGGACTGCCCGTGGAAGTTGATGAGGATTTCTTCTTCGATACTGCCACAGCGGATACGACAGAGGGTATTTTAGGACTTTATCTTGAGAATGCATCGTTGTTCACTGAGGGTGATGAGTTCAACGATACTGATGATTTTGTAAAGCTCATGTCTATCCACAGCGCCAAGGGCCTTGAATTCGGTGCAGTGTTCATCATCGGTCTTGAAGAGGGTGTATTCCCGAGCTACAGATCGATACAGAGCATGGAAGATACCGAAGAAGAACGAAGGCTCATGTATGTTGCGATAACGAGAGCCAAGAAGAATCTCTTTATTGTTCTTGCAAGACAGAGAATGCTCTTCGGCCAGACGAACTGTAACCAGCCGTCGAGATTTATAAAGGAGATCAATCCGGAACTGCTTTATCTGATGGGTTCAAAGAGGGAGACTCCAAAGGATGTTCCGCAGGGTGAGACGCAGCGTGAGAAGTCAAGGAAGTCGATCGCTTCTGCCATCAAGTCGCAGTTTACCGACGATAAGAAGAAGCAGAATGCCAAGCGCGAAGGATCTCTCGGACCGAATGACCTTTTCGAAGGCATGAAGGTGGTTCATCCGAGATTCGGTGAAGGAGTGATTCTGAAGGTCGAGCCTGTCGGAGGGGACGCGCTCGTGACGGTTGATTTCGACGGAATGAGGAAGAATATGCTCGCTAACGCAGCGGGGCTGTCGAAGGCCTGATACAGGGCATCTTAGAATAGGGCACACCATTTGTAGTATAATAATTTAACGCGTTTTAGAAGGAGACTACAACTGATGTCAGATAATCTCAGTTTCCAGGACCTTTATGCCGACAGTGTTGCATGCATCGGGAAGTCAGATAAGATATCCGAAGCGACCAAGGCAAAGATCAGGATGCTTCAGGAACAGAAGGACAAGATCCTGAGCGTAAATGCCACCAAATGTTCAGAGTCAAGAGGCCGTATCGTCAAAGAAGATGACGGCGATGTCAGGAACTGTTTTGAACGTGATATGGGAAGGATATTGTATTCCCAGGCATTCAGACGCCTTAAGCACAAGACGCAGGTCTTCTTTAATCCCGCGAACGATCACATCTGCTCGAGACTGGAGCACGTGATCTACGTCGACTATATCGCTTCGACAATAGGAAACGCTCTTAATCTCAATGTCGACCTTATAAAGGCGATCGCACTGGGTCACGATATCGGACATACTCCGTTCGGCCACAGCGGTGAAAGAGTTCTCAACAAGAAGCTTAAGGAGATCGATCCGAAGCTGTATTTCGAGCATGAATCGAACGGACTCCGCGTGCTCAATATCTTAGAGAAGCATAATGACGATTTCGGTCTCAATCTGACCTTCGAAGTAAGGGACGGTATCATATGCCACTGCGGTGAATATTATGACGAGAGAAAGCTCGTTCCCTGCAGGGATAAGACCGAAGAGGACCTGTCCTACCTGATCCCAAAGAAATACCGTAAGGGCCCTGCCACGATGGAGGGCTGCGTCGTTAGGTTTGCGGACAAGATCGCTTATGTAGGCAGAGATATCGAGGATGCATTAAGGACCGGCGTTATCGCAAGTGAGTTCGACGTGCCCGTAGTATCTGACGTGATCGGAAGTTCGAATTCCGAGATCATCAATTTCCTTGTTCAGGACATCATCGAGAACAGCATGGACAAGGGCTGCATCATGATGAGCGATCACGCAGGCGATGCTCTGGAGCACACGCTTAAAGAGAATGTCGCAAAGATCTATACGGCAGGCAAGGTTAAGACTTATGAGAAGTACTGCGACGTAATGCTCGAAGGACTTTTCGATGCATATTATGAGGCTGTCAAGAATCTCGAAAAGGCTGAGGATTCAAAGTCTTCATCTATCAGGAAGTTTGCCGAATTCGTTAAGAACCATCCTGAATACAAGGCCGGGATCGACACGCCGCTTCCGATCTATGTTTCCGATTACATTGCCGGAATGACAGATTCGTTTGCGGTAAGCAGCTTCAATGAGATCTATAAGAGTTAATGGAGAACAGTAATGGATAACAGGGAAGAATACGGCTTTTTCGCGATGCTCGACCGCATGCAGTACATCGGAAGATGGGCACTGATGCGCAACAGCAGGACCGAGAATATTAAAGAACACAGTTTTGACGTAGCGGTTATCGCACATTGTCTTACTATCCTTCACAACAGATTTGAGAAGGATAAAGATGGCGCGATCCTGCCTGATCCTTACAAGGTTCAGGCATATGCTCTTTTCCATGACTGCACGGAGATCTTAACCGGAGATCTTCCTACGCCCATCAAATACCGCAACAAGGAGATAACAAAGGCTTATAAGGAAGTTGAAGCTGAGGCTGCAGCAAGCCTTGTTGAGCTCCTTCCGAAAGACCCTGAGATGAGGGCTGAATATTTGGAACTTCTGGATCCTTCACAGAACACTGAAGAAGAGAAGCTCATGCACAGGCTCGTTAAGGCTGCCGATAAGATCTCGGCTTATATAAAGTGCCTGAGGGAAGAGAGCACGGGCAATGCGGAATTTGCCGCTGCAAAGGAATCCACCGGAAGGATCATCAGGGAGATGAACATGCCTGAGGTCGATTACTTTATGGAGCATTTCGTTCCTTCATACGGATATACATTGGATGAGATCACCGGGAGGGACGATTAACCGATGTATGTGAGGCGGATCGAATACATTGCGGCTGCGTTGCTGTTTGCTGTTCTCGGAGCCGTATTGGCGGTGATAACAGCCTTAAGTCTTGATACGGGTATCAGTGATCCTGACAGGAAGACTTTAAAGACTGCGGATGATATCGTAGTGCGTGCGGGCTCCCTGACTTCCATATCGGATGATGAGGTCAGGATAGCGAAGGCGCGTGTCGAAGACGGCCTTATCTCCTGCGGCGATTATGTCATCTCCGTCATGACATCACCTGAATATCTGCTCAAAGGCATCTCGGATGAACAGTTTGCAAACGATCTTTGCACTGTCATTTACGGAGAGGCAAAGCAGAACAAAGTAAATAACATCTTAGGCGACCTTAAGCAGTATTCCAGGGTTGCCGCGATAGACAGGGCTCTTGCCTCAGAGAGCAGGAAATTAAGAGCTACCGGCAATCCCGCAGGACAGGGGAGCGTCATTTCCAGCGTAAGTCTTGAGAAGACTTCGGATTCGCCCGAGCAGTATACTGTCGGCATCAAGGAATCCAAGGGTTCTTATACTGCGACCGGAGACGAAGTAAGAACGGACTTCTTTGTTGACGGTTCGCTCTTCTACGGCTATCTGAAGTATTCTGTCGACAAGACCGGCAATAACTCGAATTATAAGGAATTCGTTCTGTCCTGGGACACGGCTGACTGTGCTCCCGGAAGGCATGAGGTATATGCACTCTTAAGGAGTTCTGACGGAAGAGGAACGGTCATTTCCGGCGGTGAGATCACTATCCCCGAGAAGCTTGCGATAGAGCCGGGCTCCGTCGAAGAATCCTTTATTCCTGCAGGCAAGCCCGATTCCTGGTATATGATCGACTGCAAGGACGAGAACTGCTATATCAATTTCGCAGGATTGTCGGATGACATAAGAGTATCTCTTTACGATCTTAAGGGAGAGCTTATCGGCACCAACGAGAATCCCGGTATCCCTTATGCAATGCTGAGGGGAAAGAAGCAGGATGCTGACGCGGTAGCGGAAGAGACCGGAATTACCGGCGTATCAAACTGCTTCTATGTCTGTGTCAGCAGGGCATCAACTTCCACTGATATGGAAAAGGATGTCGGCTTTACCATGATCCAGACCAGGGAATGTGCATATTTTGACGGCACTTACATGGCCGTTACTGATGACGGCAGCAATGTAAAGCTCAAGGACATGGCCAATAACACATATGATGTCGAGAGAGAAAAGGCCGGGATCGTCCCCATCAACGGAACGCTCTCGTCGCTCATTATGGCTGATTATGCTTCGGCAAAGAACGTCGATCTTTACCCTAAGTTCGATTACCTTGTCCGTGATTACGGTTTCTATGCAGGCAATACAAAGGGCATTGCGTTAAGATGCGCGGCACTCGAAGGATATTCTGCAGATATCAAGATAATCGCTGATTCCAACGGACAGGAGAGGGAACTTACTCAGGGCGAGATCTTCGAACTTCCTCAGGGAGAGACGGAGATCACGCTTAAGATCACGAGCTTTGACGGGTTTTCCGATTCCTACACCATTTATCTTTTGAACGGGAATGATTCGGGCGGTTTCTATCAGAACACGCTCTCGAAATTCCCGGCAAGCTATTACAGCGGACTGTGGCTCCTGCATAACCTTAAGCCGAGTTATGTCTTTAAGCCATACTATACAAATCTCTCGTTCAATACGGCATTGGAGGCAGAGAGCAGCTACGGCAGAAGCCTTATCGAGAAGTCTTCTTATCCGTCTTTCGTTAAGCCGAACAGCAAAGTCTACGATAAGCCTGACTGGATGGCTGCAAAACCTGAAGTCGTAAGCTACTTCTTGGATCCGAGGAACTTCTTTACACCTGAGAAGATCTTCATGTTCGAGATGCTCGGATTCGATCCCAAGGTTCATACCATAGACGGCGTAAAAGAGATCATAAAAGGTTCATTCATGGACGGCGTCAATCAGGATTACGCCAACATGATCTTTGAAGCCGGCAAGGAAGCAGGTGTATCCCCGTATTTCCTTGCGAGCAGGATCATTCAGGAAATGGGCTATAAGGGTGAGTCAGCCCTGTCGAGAGGAGAGGTAACGGGTTTTGAAGGGTTCTATAACTTTTACAATATCGGAGCATATGCGACGACAGATCCCGGCGGTGCGGTGATCAACGGCGCCAAATATGCCCAGTGGGGCAAGGACTGGGACGGCAAGGAAATTACCGACCAGGAAGCTTCGTTCCTTCTGCCTTGGACTTCTGCGGATAAAGCGATCAAAGGCGGTGCAAAGTGGATCGCTTCGGGTTATATTGATAAGGGACAGAACACTTTATACTTCCAGAAGTTTGATGTCCTTGATGACGGCACGGAAAAGTACAATCATCAGTATGCACAGAATATAATGATGGCGTATTCTGAAGGAAGAAGATATTACAGAAGTTATGCGTCGATCGGCATGACAGATGCCGGATTCGAATTCGTGATTCCTGTATATAACTATATGCCTGATACATACGGGAGCCTGCCTTGATGAAGACATTTGCCGACAACAGGATAGTTACATTATCAGCAAAGACCGGCGCTGCCGTTCTTGCTGCTCTTCTTGTTGTCTCGATCTGTCTGTCAGTCCTTAAGATGCCTGTTATAAAAGCAGATTCCGAGATCATGGTCTCCCTGGATTCAAACTCATCGAATCTTGGTCCCGGAGATATCGTTCTCATCGATGTCCTTGCGAACAAGATGCCGGGCATAACCGAGTTCGGACCGATAAAGTTCTGCTTCGACGCGGACAAGGCTGAATACATTTCCCTGGAGATGGGAAAAGAACTCGTCAATTATCTTCACAATGAGACACCTGAGCCGGGCGAGATCACGATCAACGTTATGGATAAGATGATGAATTCGGATACTGAAGGCAGCTCCGATGATGAGTCTTCCGCATCGCTTTATTCAGATGACCAGGTGGTTCTTTTCACCATCGCACTGAGATTGTTTCCTGACTGCAGAGGTGAGGTCAACTGCTGGCTCAGCGAATTGGGAGAATTCAAAGCAGGTGATACAACAGTCGAAGCCAGGATCGGAAGCGGATTGAAACTCCCGATAGTAAGAACCGGTCCTTCCAGTGATGCGACGATCGCACAGCTTAAGGTAAGAGGCACTTCGATAACACCTGAATTCAATCCGAACATTACCGAATACCATTGTTCCGTTGAGCGTTCTGTTAAAGAAGTCCAGATCAGCGTACTTGCAAGCAACCGTTGGGCTGCCGTGGTAATTACCGGCAACCAGCAATTCGTTTTAGGAGACAATGCGGTAAAGATAGACGTCACCGCCCAGGACGGAATAAACCACATGGTCTACACCATCCACGTCGTAAGAAGGGAGAGTAATATCCCTGAGAATTCCTCACTGGTCGACGGCGAAGGAAAGACATATACGTTCCTTGATATTCCTGAGGAAGTCAGTGTGCCTGAAGGTTTTTACCAGACGACAAAGACGATAAACGGATACAGCGTTCCGGTCTACGTAAAAGACGGCGTGGCAAGTGTCCTGTTATATCTTTTCGACGGCACAAGATCACCGGGACTGTATTTCTATAATATAAATGCCAAGACTGTAACCCCTTATGAAATAGATAAAACGGTCATTAAGGAGTCGGGAATACTTAAAGTCGTTGATGTACCTCCCGAAATTGTGATACCTGACGAATTCAAGCCTGCAACTTATGACACCGGCACGATAATTCTGTCCGGATATGAGAACGAAAAAGGCGAATTCATCTGTTACCTTTCCGACGACAGCGGAAACACGGATTTCTATTACTATGAAAAGAGCACCGGTGCTATCAGCAGATACAGATTCGCCGACAAAAAAGCCGAACTTTTATATTCTTATCTGTTTGACGTTTTTCTCGTAATTGCTATTATTGAAGCGGTCATTATTACCATTACCGTTTATATTGTCAGGAGAATGGTATCAGACAGGACTAATCCGAGACCGAAGAGAGTGTAAAGGAAGACAGATATGGGATTGATAAAGAAGATCGTATTCGGTGATCCGAGTTTTACAGAGAGCCAGGAGAAGAAGCGTAAGCTCTTCATGTATCTTGTAAGCGGCGGTCTTACCACGGTTGCTAACTGGATCGTATATATCATTTTCGATATAGCCGTTAAGTCAGACATGATGGTGTCTCTCTTCGGATTTGAATTCTCATTTAAGATCGCGGCAAAACAGATCGTAGGATGGATAGTAGCCGTTATCGTTGCATATTTCCTTAACAGGATCACGGTATTCAGATCAAAAGGAAAGATCTTCAGAGAGCTCATTACTTTCGCGGGCGCGAGAGTTCTCTCGTTCCTTGTCCTCGAACTGGGTGTAATGTATCTGATGGTATGGGCATGCGAGGCTATTACGGGCGTTCCCGCATCAACACCTATGACGCATATCGGTTCATTCGCATTTACTTACGATTATCTCGTTAAGCTTATAAACTGCATCTTCGTAATCATAGCAAACTATGTCTTGAGCAAGCTCATGGTCTTCAAGAAGAAGGACATGGTGGATTACAACGCGGAAGAAAAGAACCCCGAACAGGCTCCTTCCGGGAAGGATAAGACTGATGCATGACGGCAAGGTGCCCGAAGTACTGACCGGAGCACTGCAGTTCGGAATCAAGCCGGGGCTTGAGAGAATAACCGCATTAATGAACCTTCTGGGCAATCCCCAGGACAGTTTCAGATCCATCCACATAGCAGGAACAAACGGTAAGGGTTCTGTCGCTACATTCATATCTTCGATCATGGCTTCAGGTGGCAGCAGGGTCGGTGTGTTTACTTCGCCTTACCTTGAGAGGTTCTCCGAGCGCATCAGGATAATCGACGGCAAAGCAGGTCTTGATAAGTACACTGAAGATGATTCATATGGTGAGATATCTTCCGAAGATCTCGAAAAGTATTCGGAACAGGTAAAGAAAGCCCGTGAGAAGATGGTCGCAGGAGGTTTATGCGATGAGCCTACCGAGTTCGAACTTATTACGGCTATCTGTTTCCTTTATTTTGCGGAAAAGAAGATCGACGTTGCAGTTCTTGAAGTAGGACTTGGCGGCAGGCTTGATTCCACGAACATCATCAAAGATCCGCTGGTTACCGTTATCACTGCTCTGGGACTCGATCACACGGGTGTCCTGGGCAATACGATCTCGGAGATAACAGGCGAGAAGGCGGGGATCTTCAAGGAAGGTTCTCCTGCAGTATGCTTTGACCCGGATCTCATGATCCTTCCTGAGGAGATGAAGCCTGACGTAAGGGCCACGCTTATTTCAAAAGCAGAAGAAAAGGGCATAGAACTGTCATTTGCAGGCAGCAAAAAGGCCTTTGAAAGTGCCCGTTTCACAGAAGACGGCAGGATGGAATTTACATATAAGGGCACCGTTTACAGCACTGCCCTTAACGGAAGACATCAGATAGGAAATGCCATTACGGCTATCGAAGCTGCATTGAAGTGCGGAGCTTCCCCTGACGCCATAAAGGAAGGAATAGCGCTTGCCAGGTGGAAGTGCAGGGCAGAGCTGTTGAGCATAGAGCCCGTGATAATAATCGATGGCGGACATAACCCGCAGGGCGCAGAAAGCCTCGGCATTACGATGAACGAGATGCTCGGCGGCTCACTTAGAGGCAAACCTGTAAGACTTCTTATGGGAGTAATGGCTGACAAGGACGTCGATGGTATACTTCAAGCCTATAAGACCTGCGGGATCAACATCAGGAGCGCTGTCACGGTGACTCCGGATAATCCCAGGAGCGAACCTGCTGATGTTCTCGCACATAAAATTAATTATGTGTATAATATCAGCGACGATTTGGAGGCAGTCGAAGATCCCGATGAAGGAACAAGGATCGCCTACCAAAAAACGCTTAATGACGGCATGGTTTTGCTTGCCACAGGATCTCTTTATCTTGCCGGCCAGATCAGGGCCACACTGAAAGGATTGATTGAATGCACGACTATTTAAGCTTCTGCATGATGATACAGCCTATAAATGAGTCGAGTCTCATCCTTTTCGATGTCAGCAATGAGGAAAAGGCCCGCATTGTCCGTCAGTACAACAGAGCATTGCAGAACAGTCAGGGCGAAGGCACTGACGTTGCGCAGATATTCTTAAAGCCCTTGATCTCCCAGTATCAGAAGTGGGGAGATCCGGCATTGATCTTCGGTCTCTGTCTTGCAAGGGAAGGCCAGTTCAAGAGAGCTGAAGGAAGCCTTATGTTTGCCATTCAGGGCGTCCTTGCCACGGAGCAGTATCTGTCCATCGCACAGGAAGCGCTGAGAATGGTAAGAGAGGATATCAAGAATCCTCCGCCGGATCTGCCGCCTGCAGATATTGCCGGAAAGCTCAAGAATGCACAGATGGCATCAGGATCTTCTCCTGCTGCAAGAGCGAACTTCCAGGCACCTATCCTTACGAAGGCGCAGAAGACATCCGAACCGCCTCAAATGGCATCTTCCAAAGAGAGAAGAGATATCATGATGCGTTCGGGCGGTGTTGCTGATGAGCTCCCTGACGATTCAATAGATATTGAGGATATAAAATCCCCCAGAGAGAGGATGAAAAGTTTAGTCGTTGTCGGCGTTGTAATTCTGTCAATGTTACTAGTGACGCTTCTCATCATATTTGGTATTATTCCTCTGGTAAAACAGATCGAGGCCGGCGGTGACGCACAGGACAGGCTCGAATACCTGCACAGAGAGTTCTACCGCAACAGATTCGATCCTGAGGTTTCAGCTCTCGTAAGTGCTTACGAATCAAGCTTCGGTACATACTCTACCGCGAACATGCCGCAGGATACTGCAGCACACAGGATCGAAGTAGAAAGCGAGTCGCAGACAGAGTCGACCACGACCACTACGGAGACGACGTCAACTGAATTGACAGCGTATACGGCAGGAACGGCAGCGACAACGACGACGGCTCAAGGAGAGACATAATGAACTATATAAGCACAAGAGGATATGAAGGAAAGTTTTCTTCAAGCGAGGCTATAATCCGCGGCATCGCTCCTGACGGAGGTCTCTTTGTGCCTGAGACGATCCCTCAGCTTACACAGGAAGACTTGGAGAGAATGCAGACGATGCAGTTCTATGAACTGTCTGCTTTTGTTCTTTCTAAATTCCTTACAGATTTTACGGAAGCTGAGCTTCTCGATTATACAAGACAGGCTTATGCTGAAGAGAAGTGGGGCGAGAACCCCGTTCCTCTCGTTCAGATGAACGAATATAACGACAGGGAATATATCTTGGAGCTCTGGCACGGACCTACGTGTGCATTTAAGGACGTAGCGCTCCAGCTCCTTCCCCATCTTATGACCGCTTCTGCAAAGAAGACCGGCACAAATAAGAAGATCTGCATCCTTACTGCTACTTCGGGTGACACGGGTAAGGCTGCACTTGAGGGCTTTAAGGATCTTCCCGGAACAGAGATCATCGTATTCTATCCGACAGGCGGCGTTTCTGAGGCTCAGAAGCTCCAGATGACAACGACGGGCGGATCAAATACGCATGTAATCGCAGTCAACGGCTGCTTTGACGATGCTCAGACAGGAGTTAAGAGGATCTTCGGAGACATGGAATTTGCGATCACTCTTGATGAGCATGACGTTATGCTCTCATCTGCAAACTCCATTAACTGGGGAAGACTTGCACCGCAGATCGCATACTACGTTTATTCTTATGTCGAACTCATCAGAAAAGGAAAGATGGACCTTACTGAGTCCTTCAATATCGTTGTTCCTACGGGCAACTTCGGTAATATCCTTGCTGCATGGTTCGCAAAGCAGATGGGCATTCCGGTAAGAAAGCTTATCTGCGCTTCCAACCGCAATAAGGTCCTCTGTGACTTCTTCTCGAGCGGTATCTACGACCGCAACAGAGAGTTCTATAAGACGACATCGCCTTCTATGGATATCCTTATCTCTTCAAATCTCGAGAGACTTCTTTTCGAGATCACGGACATGGATTACAAGAAGGTAACTGAATGGATGAATGACCTTTTCGAGAAGGGCAAGTACAGTGTCGACAAAGACACATTGAAGTCTTTGCAGAGACTCTTTGTCGGAGGTTTTGCAGACGAGACCGGCGTATCGAAGACCATTCTTGAAGTCTATGACCGCACGGATCACGTTATCGATCCGCACACGGCAGTAGGATTTAACATCTACGGCAGATATCACACCAGGTCAGGCGATGAGAGCAAGACGGTATTTGCTTCTACGGCATCCCCGTTCAAGTTCGCACCGGCTGTCATGGACGCTTTGAGAGGAGCAGGGTATTCCGATAACAAGTCCATACCCGATATCATTGCCGAACTTGCCGAAGAGAGCGGACTTGAGGTTCCTCAGTCCATTTCGGAATTACCGTCTCTTGAAGTAAGGCATAAGGATGTTATCGAGAAAGAACAGATGATGAGCATGGTGCGCAAGATCCTTCTCGGATGATTTGATTTTTAAGGCTTTTCTTTCAACAGAAAAGCCTTTTTTATAAAAGGGGGCATGATGATATGAAACGTTATCTGGTACTGGAGAACGGCAACGTTTACGAAGGCGAAGCAATGGGTGCTTCAGGCAGCGTCATTTCAGAGATAGTTTTTACTACCGCGATGACAGCTTATTTAGAGACACTGACCGATCCGAGCTATAAAGGGCAGGCTGTAGTCCAGACATTCCCCCTGATAGGCAACTACGGAATAATCACTCCCGATATGGAGAGCTCGAAAATAAATGTCTCAGGCTATATCGTAAGAGAAGTATGCGACCTTCCTTCCAACTTCAGATGCGAGAAAGACCTTGATACTTTCCTTAAGGAGCAGGGCATCCCGGGGCTTAAGGGCATTGACACAAGAGCGCTTACAAAGTGCCTGAGAGAATCAGGTACGATGAACGGTGCGATCTGCGACCGTCCCGACGAGTTCACCTTAGATGAGATTAAAGCATATAAGATCAAGGATCCCGTTGAAGAGGTAACAACTCCCAAAGAGGCCATCGTATCACCTGAAGGCGAAGTTAAGTTCAAGGTTGCCATGTTTGACTTCGGCATCAAGAATAATATTGCCAGAGAGCTCGCGAAAAGATCATGCGAAGTTCATCTCCTTCCCGCAGACACTGATGCGGCAAAGGTAATGGAGATAGCACCCGACGGAATCTTCCTCTCTAACGGCCCCGGAGATCCTGAGGACAACACCAAGGCAATAGAGACCATGAAGGTCTTGAAGGATTCGGGGATCCCGATCATGGGAATCTGCTTAGGACATCAGATCCTGGCATTAGCTCACGGCTTTAAGACATCCAAGCTCAAGTACGGCCACAGAGGTGCAAATCACCCTGTAAAGAATCTTGAGACCGGAAGAGTCTACATCACATCACAGAACCACGGTTATCAGGTCGAGAGCAATTCGATCGATCCCGTGATCGCGAAGGAATTGTTCGTTAACGTAAACGACGGAACAAACGAAGGAATAAGGTATCTCGATAAGCCCGCATACTCTGTACAGTTCCACCCGGAAGCATGCGGAGGACCTAAGGATACGGAATTCCTTTTCGATGATTTTATAAGCATGATGGAAAACAGGGAGGAGAAATAATATGCCGCTTGATAAAACTATACGTAAAGTCCTTGTTATCGGTTCAGGCCCTATCGTGATCGGCCAGGCCGCAGAGTTCGACTACGCAGGAACACAGGCCTGCAGAGCTTTAAGAGAAGACGGCATCGAGATCGTACTCCTCAACTCGAATCCTGCTACCATCATGACAGACAAATCGATGGCAGACAAGATCTACATCGAACCCCTTACGCTTACAACGGTCAAGAGAATAATCGAGACTGAAAAGCCCGACTCGATCCTCTCGGGACTCGGCGGACAGACAGCTCTCACACTCTGCATGCAGCTTGCCAAGGAAGGCTTCCTTGAATCCCACGGCGTTAAGCTCTTGGGATCTTCACCCGAGTGTATCGACAAGGCCGAAGACCGTCAGATGTTCAAGGATACGATGGAGGCAATAGGCCAGCCATGCATTCCTTCAAAGGTCGTAACGACAGTAGAGGATGCTCTCGCATTTGCTGATGAGATCGGTTACCCGGTCATCGTAAGACCTGCATTCACATTGGGAGGCACAGGCGGCGGTATCGCAAAAGACAAGGATGAACTCCACGAGATCGCAAGAAACGGTCTTGCCCTGTCGCCTATTACACAGATATTAGTTGAGCGCGGAATTGCCGGCTGGAAAGAGATCGAGTTCGAAGTAATAAGAGATAAGGACGGCAACGTCATCACGGTCTGCTCGATGGAGAACTTGGACCCGGTCGGCGTTCATACGGGTGATTCTATCGTAATCGCTCCTGCCGTAACGCTCTCAGATAAAGAGTATCAGATGCTGAGGACCGCTTCGCTCAACATCATCGAAGCCTTGGGCGTTGAAGGCGGATGCAACTGCCAGTTCGCACTTAATCCGAACTCATTCGAATATGCGGTAATCGAGGTTAACCCGAGAGTTTCAAGATCATCTGCTCTTGCTTCAAAAGCAACAGGTTATCCGATCGCAAAGGTTGCAACAAAGATCGCCATAGGTTACAGGCTCCACGAGATCGTTAACGCCGTAACAGGCCATACATATGCGGCTTTCGAGCCGGCACT
>Ga0247611_10001136_pt1 | contig 48868 bp, 41 predicted proteins | sample 177DNAGHGhighgp2_FD_192422 | JGI IMG/M metagenome (GOLD analysis project Ga0247611, IMG submission 192422) | Sheep rumen microbial communities from Palmerston North, Manawatu-Wanganui, New Zealand - 1770 DNA GHGhigh gp2 | ecosystem: Host-associated > Mammals > Digestive system > Stomach > Rumen... | reverse complement strand
TCAAAAGCTATACCAAAGCGAGCTTTCCATTGATTATCGATTTGATAAGAAGCACCCAAAGCATAGAAGTTGGTATCGCGCCAGTTTTCATAGGTTCTTGAATGAAAAGCCGGATTATCTTTGCCGTTGAAATCCAAACGATCAAAAGATGACCAATAAGTGCGTTGATATTCAGCCATCAACTCCCATTTGTCGTTGAGTTTGTGATAAGCACCCAAAGAGAAAGTTGCCGGAAGGTCCAAATCGCAGTTGATGTCTTGATTCATCAATACTCCCAATGGTGCGGGGATAGAAGATTCTATTTCACCTTGGATTTTGTGTTTCATTTCACTGCGATAGCCAATACCAAAACGAGTATTGTCGTTTAACTCATACATAGCACCTAATTGATAGCCGATATCGGTAGTGTCGCCATGGACGGCAGTATCATAGGCACCTCTGGTTTTGCTGGTTAAACGGGCACGGACTTTTTCAACTATAAATCCTGCACCTAATGACAATTTGTCGGTAGCTTTATATGCAGCCATAGGGGTGATGGCAATAGTGTGAATACGTGAGGTGTTTCCATGTGCAGATCCCATCCAATTGGAGTTGTATTTGGTAATCATACCGAAAGGAGAGCTGACATTTATACCTAAAACGGTTTTATTATCCAATTCATAAGAAACCGTGCCGTTAGGAGCAATGGCAGCGTGAACAATATTGTGTTGTTCGCCGGTTTCACCTTGACCGGTTCCGGATACATTTTTAGCTTCGGCCTGGGGAGCAATATAGGTTCCGCCAATATTAACCTGAATGCCTTTTTGGCGAGTTAAGCCGGCAACGTTAAAGAATGCATAAGACGGGTTTTCGGCGCCGGCAGTAGCACCGGCAAAAGCATTACCTTGAGCTGCGGCGGATTGTTCACGAAGTTGAAATCCGGCGGCATTAGCGTTAGAAACAGCCAGAATTGTTGCTAAAGCAGTGAAAGTTACTAATTTTTTCAATTTATAAACTCCTTATAAAGTTTCAAAGTACAAAAGGAGTTATAAATCAAAAAAAATTAAATGTCAATCAATCGATTGAATAATTTTAATCAAATGATTGAATTATTTTTTTTGATCTTGAGAAAATGCCGATAAAATAAAGTCTATCTGTTTGTTGGTGTAAGTTAATAACTTGTCTAAAACTTTTTCATCAGCCTTATCCCATTCCATAATTTTGCAAATATTATCTTCACGAGAGATAAATACAAAAAAGGTGGAGAACAGAGTTATAACGTAAAAATAACAATCTTTGAGCGGGATTTTTTTATTTGATGCCCAGTGCAACAACGAGGAAATCTTATCATGAAAGGGGCGAATCAGCTCATCATAGAGAATCGAAAATTCTTCCGTTGGGCAAGAATATTCGCTCAAGAAAACTTTTTTCATATCAATAGATAAGGTTTCCGAGCAGATTATCATTAAAAAGCGTTGCATAAAATCTTTTAAAAGGCGGGCAGCATCTTGTTGATTTTCGCTTTTTTGAACAACCTGATATTGAGCGGTTAAATCGGCAGTCATATCATTGACAACATTAACAATGTTTTTTAAGGCGGCGGTATAGATACCTTTTTTGCCACCGAAATAATATAAAATAGAAGATATATTGATATTGGCTTTGGCAGCAATGTCGCGGGTGGAGGCACCGAAGAATCCGTTCTTGGCAAATTCTTCAAAAGCACTCAAGAGTAATTTAGCTTTGGAATCATTAGACATAGTTATTTCCTGTGAAAAATTTATTTGCCTGCATTATGTATTATTTATTTGAAAATACAATCAAAATTTTATCCACCAAAGGATTTTTTCTTGAAAATATAATAAAATCAATCGATTGACTTAAAAACGAATCGTGGTAATGCAACAGAGTAAAAATTTTGCTTTACAGAGAGGGTATTTTAAGGTAGAAGAGAGGGAACTGAAATTGTCGGAGGACTTTAAGTTGAGAAATTTTGTGCGTTTTGTGTTGCGCTTAATATTTACTGTATTAAAAGTGAGATGCAATATACAGTTTGATACCAATAAACTGCCAACGAAGGCGGTTTATATTTCCAACCATGTCTCCTATTTGGATCCGATTATGTTGTTTGCTTTTTTGCCCGGGGATCCGATTTTTGCTCTTAACGGGCATTTATATCGCAATAAATGGGTGCGTTTTTTGATGAAAGCGGCAGATGTTATGCCGTTTAATATGATTGAGCCGGCCGATTTGAAAGAGTTGATTGCCAGAATTGATTCGGGAAGACGTTGTGTAATTTTTCCTGAGGGGAGAATGACCGAAAACGGCGGATTAATGAAAATTTATGAAGCTCCCGGTTTGGCTGCAGATAAAGCTGATGCACCGGTAGTGCCGATTTGGATTGACGGACCGCAATATGGTTATTTTTCCAAGACTAAAGGAAAATTGCCGCATCGTCCTTTACCCAGAATTACTATTACAGTAAAAAAACCGATTAAATTTAAATTAAAGGATGATTTACGTCGTCAGCGCGATCACTTAAGCAACGAAATATATATGATTATGCGCGATATGTGTTTTGATGCAATTAATAATGGTGATATTTCATTGTTTGGAATGTTGATGAAAGCGGCTAAGATTAATTCAAAGCGCGGTTTATTTTCTCGTCCAAAATTTTTTGAAGATGTTAATCGTGTGCCACAATCCTATTTAGATCTGGTAGTTAAGTCATTTGTATTGGGGCGATTTTTTAAGAAGATGACTAATCCAGGCGACAGAGTGGCTTTGTTGATGCCTAATGCCTTGGCTACGGTTTGCACGTTTTTCGGTTTGTCAGCTTATGAACGTGTGCCGGTAATGCTTAATTTTTCGGTTGGCTCCAAAAATATGGTATCAATGTGCAATACAGCAAAAGTTAAGATGATTATTACCTCACATACATTTATTCATGGCGCTAAGATGGAGAATGTAATTGATGATTTGCGCGAGGCCGGATACAATATATTCTTTCTTGAGGATTTACGCAAATATATTACTTTGCGAGACAAGTTGGAAGCTTATATTCGCTACAAGGTTAAACGTGTGCCGCATAAAATAGGCGGGGATAAGGAGGCTGTTGTTTTATTTACTTCAGGCTCGGAAGGAGCTCCTAAAGCTGTTGTTTTAAGTCATGCTAATGTAATATCCAATGTTGATCAAATATCATGTATATACAGTTGTGATGTTAATGATGTGATGTTAAATGCTTTACCGATGTTTCACTCATTCGGTTTGGCGGTGGGAACTTTGTTTCCGATATTCAGAGGAAGTAAATTGTTTTTATATCCTTCACCGTTGCATTATCGTATTATTGCCGAGTTGTCATATGAGATAGGTACAACATTACTGGTGGGAACGGATACGTTTTTCCGGGGTTATGCCAAGATTGCTCATCCGATGGATTTTAATCATGTCAGAGTTATGGTCGGCGGTGCTGAAGCAATTAAACCGGATACGCGCAACTTATGGGGCGAAAGATTGGGGGTAAGTATTAAGGAAGGATATGGTGCAACCGAATGTTCTCCGGTTATATGTGCAAATAATCATATTTTCAATCGTTTCGGCTCAATCGGTAAGTTGTTACCGAAGATTCAATATAAGTTATTGCCGGTTGACGGAATTGAAAAGGGCGGTGAGCTCTGTGTTAAAGGTCCTAATGTAATGATGGGATATATTATGCCGGATAATCCCGGAAAGTTGGTGCCGTTAAAAGATGGTTGGTATCATACCGGTGATGTGGTTGAAATTGATGATATAGGCTTCGTTTATATTAAAGACAGAATCAAACGTTTTGCTAAAGTAGGCGGAGAAATGGTTTCGTTGAATGCGGTTTTGGAAACGGTTGTTAAGGCTTTTGAAAAAGACGGGGAGTTTGATTATGGAGTTGTTGCCGTACCCCATGAGACCAAAGGTGAGCAGGTAGTTTTGGTTACTACTAATAAAAAAGTTAATTCGGAGCGTTTACATGAATATATAAAACAAAACGGCTTACCGGAATTATATTTACCCAGGGTTATACTGTATCATAAAGATTTGCCGACATTTGCTACCGGTAAAGCAGATAATGTTACCTTAAAAAAACAGGTAATGGAAGAATTAGACTTGATTAAATAGTAAGTTCAGGCAACTTTTTGGGTAAATAATAAAATTTTTGGTTTACATTTGAGAATATTTTTTGTAGCATGAATTTCAGTCGTTGTAGTATGGCGAGAGAGGAGATAATTATGAAAAAATATTTGGTATTGATGGCGATTTTGTTGGCGGCTTGCGGTGAACAAGGAACAAGTAACAAAGATACTGCAGGTGATATCTCAGGTGAGGTTGCCAAAGTTACAGAAGTTAAGGTTGAAGGTAATGTGATAAAATTAACGGCAGAAAGTTCCGGAGCCGTAGTTAGTGCAAAGGTAGGTCAGGAGCTTGAGTTGCAATTGGCCGGTAATGCTACTACAGGGTATAATTGGCAATTTATTACTTTTGTTGGTGATGAAAATATGGTCGAAGAGTTGCAATCAGAGTATATTCCTGATGAGAATCCTGATGGTATGGTCGGGGTTGGCGGCAAAAGTGTGTATCGGTTGAAATTGCTTAAGGCAGGTGAAATTGTTGTTTCGGCAAATTATGTTCGAAGCAATGAAGAAGTAGATATTAACAAAAAAAGCGACTATACAGTTAAAGTTGTTATAGAATAAGTTAGCGCTTAGCCTGAAAGAATTGCTTTAATATTTGCGAGCAAGGTTTTTCTAATATGCCGCCGTTGATTTGAGGTCGATGGTGGCATATTTTTTGTTCAAAAAAACACGGGCCATTGACAACGGCACCACCTTTTTCATCATAAGCGCCAAAATAAAGACGGCTGATGCGGGCGAAAGATATGGCGGCGGCACACATGGCACAAGGCTCTAAAGTTACATACATATCCATATCCCAAAGGCGATTTTGTTGCAGTTTTTCGCAGGCTTGACGAATGGCTAAAATTTCGGCATGAGCTGTGGCGTCAAAAGTGTGCTGATTTTGATTGTGGGTGGAAGCAATAATTTCTCCGTTTTGAGGATTAACAATCAAGCAACCTACCGGAATTTCATCAATTTCAGCGGCTTTTTCAGCTTCATTTAAGGCAATTTGCATATAATCTTCGGGATTCATCTTTTATCTTTCAATTTTGCTATATAAAAGACAATTTTTTGTTAAAAATCAAGAATTTTTTAATTAAACGAATTTAATATATCTGTAACAGGATAAAAGTTGATTATCTGGTAAAAATGTGATAGACTGAATTTGTTGGTATTGACGGAGTTGTCTTATGGAAAAAAATATAGAAGATTTTATTAGTAATTGGAAAATTAATATAGCTGAAAAATCGGCGCGTCATGAAAGCGGATTAAAAATTGGTTATGATTCAACTAATGATGATGGAAGTTTGTGTCTTTTTTACAGCGGGATGGCAACTTTTTCTAAAAATATTTATGCACAAACCCAAGATATGGAAGCTATTGATGAAAAGCGGAATGAATTAACACAGGAATTTTTAAAAATATATAAGCAAAAAATGATGCAACAAAATGTTTCAGTTAATGAATTAGTGAAAAGACACGAAAGTTCTGTTTTAAGATGATATGAATTTTTATTAAAAGGATTGGACTGAGATGTTAACAAAAGATGATATTGATAATGAAATTTTGAAGACCTCACATCAGGATGAAATAAGACATTCTTTATCTAATTATTTTGAAGGATTGGACGAGCCGGTTGCCGTAGTTATCGGAATTAATGAAAAAGGATGTAGAGATTGTGATGATGCTGCTAATATTAACAAAATGGTGACATTGTTACGGCAAAACGGAATTGATGCAGTATCTTTTCTTGATGAAGAAGCAGTTAAACCTGATAAGTTTGTAGTTAATTCCCAAGGAGTTTTGTTTCCGTTTATGAGCCCTCAAGATGCATTAAAGGCTACGGTCGAGATAGAAAATTTAATGCTTGATAACGGGTTAAAATTAGTCGGACATGCTAATCCGCTTACATCAAAAGCAATACTTTATCCGGCACCAAAAGGAATCAGTTATGATAAAAAAGTAGATTTAGAGTTTGCACATCCGAATAAAGATTTGTTTCATCAGATAGAAGCGCATAATGGCGGTGACTATAAAAATTTTATTGCCGAAAGGGTAAAATTTGCTTATGAAAATTCTTTCAAAATAGATATAAATCAAAGAAGTTTGGAAAATGTTGCTCAAGGGGTAAATTCTTTGTTCAGAGGAGCTACTTTAGGTGGAAATCCTTATGCGGTTGTGTCAGAGTCTAATTCGCGAAAAGTTGCTCATTCTTCCCCTGCATTAAGTGTTTGTGTCGGATTTTCCGGTAAAGGAAGCACTCAGTCGACCAGAGGCGGAGGAGTGTATGAAGGGACGTCTGACGGTTTGTATTATGGATTTGTGTATGAATTTGAAAGCATGGGGGATGAGCAAATATATTATCAAAATGTCGGATTAGAAACAGGTTGGCATTCTAAAAAACTAGAAGAAAGTAATAAAAGTTGGAGTAGTCATGATGGTGATATCTATGAAACTCCGGTTTTGCCACATCATAACAAATTAAAAGCAATATATTTACATGTTGATCATTCTAATGTTGGAATTTCTGGAGAAGATGGTAGTGATGTAGCACTACATCGTTTTTATGCTATTCCGTTGGATGAAAACGGGCAGATTAAAGATCAGAAATGGCAGGATTTTTTGGAATTACATGAACCTACAGACAGTGCAGTGTTAGGATATGTTGCGCAAAGGCAAGCCACGCAGAAACAAGAACAAACTAATAATCCGCAACATGGTTATCAATTTGAAAAAAGAGAGTTATCTCCTAAGTTTTATGAAGATGTATCACAAATGCATGCTGATAAGTTTGTGGCGGCATTCGTCCATTCGGGATCTTTGGAGCGACAAGGTGAAGAAATTGTTTGTTCAGAAGCGGTGAATTTGTTTCATATGGGGATTAAAAAAATTCCTGATTTATCGAATGTTAGGATTGAGGGGGAATTTGCTGGCGGAGATTTAGAGGAAGTAAGTGCAACCAAATTACCTAAATCAGATCATGTATTTATGCCCAAAACCATAATATATGACGGAGATAGAGTTGATGCCGATCGTTTTTGCCAAATATTAGGCTATAAAAAAGATAACGAAGGAGTTTATCGTAATATCTATAATGCATGTAGTGTTAAACAAATAAAAGGTTGTCCGGCAGATATCTCATCAATAGTTATTGAACAGATTAATTTTCCAATAGAAGTTAATAAAATCGCAGATTTACCTAAAACCGAAAAAGGAATATTTTTGGGAGAAATAAATATTGCTGATCAGTCTGATATTAAAGATATGTCTCTTGATGATTTTTATGCTTTTCTTCATGGAAGTAAAGGTTTGGAACAGTATAAATTTTATCACGATAAAAAATTACCTTATGGTGAATTTGATATTGATTTATCTCATACTAATATTGCAGTGTTACCAAGTTGTCTAAAAAATGAAGATAATATCCATAGTATAATATTAAATAAAAATACGAGAATTACTTCGCTTGATGATTTTCCTGTTTTGCCGGGAGGATTCCGAGGTAAGCTTTATAATTTGAATTTTGATGGTGATTTGAAAAATGAAACCATGGAATCGTTTTTACTTAAAACCAAGGGAAGGGAATATATTCAAAAATATACTGAAAAAGCAGAAGATGGGCATTTGATTATTAAAGACCTAGATTTTACGTTTTCTACAGACAGATTGGATGATAGTAACGATAACAGACTACCAATGATTATCAGATCGTTTCCTAAAGATATTGCTACGGTTGAGTTCAAATGTGAAATTACTGAACAGGACAGACCTATTATGGACGATATAGAATTGTATAAAAAATTGCAACAACAAAAACATAATGAAGAGTTGCATGTATATGGTGGATCTGGCAATATGAATTTGGATTTGTCAGAGCATAATGCTCGTAAAGTTAACATAACAGGCAAGCAAAGCAAAATAATTTTTCCTCCTCAAACGGAAAGTGTCAGTTTTGACAGAAATGATAATTTCAATAATTCATTGTTAAAATCTATTCCCGAAGGAGTAAGGTCAATTAGTCTTTTGGAAGTTAAATTTGCGGAAGATTTAGATTGCAGAGGTTTTGTCGGGAAAGGTTTATATTTTAATGATGTCAGTACCAAAAGTTTAAAATTACCGACAGAAACTGAGACCCTGACTTTAAATAATGTTAAATCAGATGACGATGTTAATTGGAGTATCAATACTAAGGATTTAAAAATCTCGAATTTAGAACTGTCAGAAAAATCAAATGTCAATTTAACCACAAAAGATGGTGATGTACAGATAGAAAATTGTTCATTTCCAAAAGGTGCAACAATTGATTTTTCTCAAGCTAAAAGAGTGAGTTTGATTAATGTCGATTTGTCGGAAGCCAATATTATTATGCCTAAAGAAGCTTACTTTGTTAATATTGGTGAAGGAGTTAAATTTCCGGAAGGATATAAACTTGATTTATCAAAATGCCGCAGTGGAGATATATCGCCGGATATTATGGTTGATGAGCTGAAGTTACCTAAGGAGCCGTCAGATGTTGGAGAACGTATTATTTTACCAAATTGTGTTAAGGAAGTTCCTACATCTTTTATGCGAACATGTAAACATGTTGATATTCCTCAAGGAACAAAAATTATTGATGACTGGCACAATAGTAAAGGACGGCCTATGTCGACTAAAGATTTGGAGGAAAAGGGGGTTTCTAAGGAAAAAATCAAAGAAATAAAAAAGGAACGCTTAAATGCTAAATGGAAGAGAATGTTGAGTATAGTAAAAAAGATATTGCCAGAGGATAAAAAAGTAAAATCTTTTAAGTCAAATCCTGTTAAAGTCAAACAGTTGTTGGCTTTGCGTCAAGGTGTGAATCCTAATTTGACAGATGGAAAAATACAACCTAACAATAAGCGGACTTCGAAGCCATATATTCGTGGTTTTAACAGAGATACCACAAGCAGATAAAAAAACTCCCGCTTTGTTTGCAAAAGCGGGAGTTGGTTTGAAAAAAAGTCGGCACTTAATCTTCCAAGCCCAACAGTTTGTATTTGATACGCACATCCATATCCTTGGCGTAGTCATTGATAAGTTCTTCAGCCAAATTTTGTTCCAATTCTTTGTTCATTTTAAGATTGGCTTCTTTTAATTGTTGAGCATTGTTGCTGATTTCGGGGTTGATTACCTTGGTCGGAACAACAATAGTGGTTATGCCGGAAGAATTTAACGACTTATAGCTGCCCAAAGCGGTGTGATAGGCTTCATCAGATTGGGCTGCATTAAGTCCGGCAAAAGTTTCATTGCGTTTTATCGGCGAGGTGGTTTTCATTTGCAAATTAAATCTTACGGAAATATCAGCAAGAGAATCTCCACCTTCCATATCAGTTAAAACATCGTTCACAATTTCTTGGGCAATAGCTGATTTTTCGTTCTCGGTCCAAATTTTGATAATATCGGATCGAACATCAGACAGTTTTTTGATATGGGCATCGTTGATTTTTTTGATTTCGGCAAATATAAATCCGTTTTCGCTTTCGATGGGTTGGCTGATTTCATTTTCGTTATAAGAGAAGACGGTTTCAATAAAGTCGGAATCGGTAATAATGCTGTTGATTGATCCGGAAGATGATGATTTAAATGAACCATCTTCTTTAAGCCCTTGAACGGTTTGAATTTTAACATTGTATTGACGTGCAATAGTATTCAAATCAGTGCCTTTACCGATTTCGTCTTCAATCGAATTGATGACATTTTGTGCCTGCTCATAGGCTTGTTCATTGCGTATATCCGAAGTTATTTTACTTTTTACGTCGGCTAAAGGAGTTTCAACTTTAGCAATAACTCCGGTTACACGTAAAATATGCCAACCGAACTCGGTTTGTAAAGGACCAATATTTTGATTAACATCGGCGTCAAAGACTTTTTCAGCAATCTCCGGTAACAGAGCATCTTCGGTAACATCACCTAAAAAAGTTGTTTCTTTATCTTGGTGAGCTTTGTCAGTTGCGACTCGGTAAAAATCAGTACCTTTCTTTAATTCGGCAAGTGCGGATTTAGCCGAGCTTTCATCGTCAAATACCATTTGGAGAATACGACGTTTTTCAGGGACTACATAGTCTTGAATATTATCATTGTAGTAAGCTTGTATTTCATCATCGGAAATATTAATGCTGTTGGCCAATTGGGCAGTTTTCAATTCAATGAAAGCAATGTCTCTGGTTTCAGGAGCCTCGAATTGCGGAGCAAAATCTTGATAATATTGTTCAATTTCTTCGTCGGTTATTTCCCGGTCTATTTTCATATCAGCAGGGTCAATTCGGACATATTGAAAAATTTTCTGCTGATTGGCAATTTTAGATACATACTTATTCATAAAATGCGGAAAGATAATTTTTTCGGTAGGAGAATAAACCAAATGGCGACTTAAAACATTTTGTTTAAGATCCGAAATATATTCATTTTCAGTCATATCAAAATAAGCCAGTTGGCGATGAAGTAAAGTCGGAGAAAAATGACCGGAAGCATCCATAAATTCAGGTTGTGATGAGATTATTTTCTCAATCAGTTTATCTGAAATTTCGGCACCTGATTTTTGTGCCTGACGATTGATAATCATATCTTGGGCATTTTGTTTTACCAGGCCGGCTAAGATATTTTTACGGATATCTTCGGTGATTTCAACATTACCGCCAAACATATTTTGAGCTTTACGAATACTATTTTGCAATTTAAGGTTCATTTCATCTTGCAAAATTTCCATGTCATCAACTTTGATAACGGCTCGATTCTTGCCGGCATGATTGATGTATCCCGATACACCGAATAATGACATAAAGCTCAAGGCTGTCAGTGCTAAAATGGTTTTAGTTAACCACGAATCTTGATATTTTCTAATTTTACTAATCATTTTGTTCCACCTTCATAAAATGGCAAATCCAATTATAATTGTAGCGGATTATAATACATTTGTTATTTTGTGCAACACTTCAAATATTGATGTTGAAAAGTTTTTTTGAGTATGTTAAAAATTCCTGGAGTTTGGTTAATTTTAATTGAAAGAAGTTGAATATGAACAGAAAAATGATGATAGCTGGTAACTGGAAAATGAATGGTTTATCCGCCGAAGGTATTGGCTTGGCCAAAGAGATTGCCGCTAAAGTTAAACAAAAGAAGAGAACTTGTGAGTTTGTGGTTTGTCCGCCGTTTACCTTGTTAAATTTGGTAAAGAAAGCTTTACGTGGTTCTAAGATAGCTTTGGGAGCGCAAGATTGCCATTTTGCAGAAAAAGGAGCTCATACAGGTGACATCAGTCCGGTCATGTTGCGTGATTTGGGATGTGAATATGTTATTTTGGGGCATTCGGAACGTCGTGCCGATCATAAAGAAAGCAGTGCTTTGGTTGCTAAAAAAGTTGAAGCGGCACATAATTGCGGGTTAAAGACCATCGTATGTGTAGGAGAAACTTTGGAACAAAGAGAATCAGGAAAGACTATTGAAGTATGTTCGCGTCAGGTCAGAGAATCGTTACCGGAAGGGAGCAGAGCTGCGAATGTGGTAGTAGCTTATGAGCCGGTTTGGGCAATCGGAACGGGCAAAACCCCGACACCGCAAGAAGTTGAAGATGTTCATGCGGCGATTCGCCAAGTGCTGGCTAAAAAAATAGGCAAATCAGAAGCCGCTAAAATGCGTATTTTATATGGTGGATCGGTTAAACCGGCTAATGCAAAAGAGATGTTGACATTAGAAGATGTTGATGGAGCATTAATTGGCGGGGCCAGCTTAAAAGCCGATGATTTTATTGCTATATCTGATAATGCAGGTTGTTAATATATTTTAAGAAAGGTTAAACAGATGGGATCAGTTTTATTGGTAATTCATTTGATGGTTTGTATTTTTTTGGTAGCTTGTATTTTAATGCAACGTTCTACCGGAGGTGCTTTGGACGGTTTGGGCGGCGGCTCGGGAGCTTCGAGTTTTTTATCGGCTCGCGGTACCGGTAATTTATTAACTCGTACTACGGCAATTTTGGCAACTTTGTTGTTTGTTACCAGTATTTCGTTGGCACTTTATTACCGCGGGCAGGCCAAACCTCAGGAGTCAATAGTAGAAAAGGCTGCTGCAGAACAGCAGGTTCCGCAAAATAATGAAGTTCCGGTTGTTCCGGTGGCGGAAAAATAGTATGATGGAATCGGTTGGAAAAGGCATCTTCTCTGTGATTATTGAGAAGGTGCCTTTTTCACTTTTTAATAAGTCTAAATAATATCAAAGGATAAGTCGCAAATGTCTGATAAAACAAAATTTATATTTATTACCGGCGGGGTGGTTTCATCTTTGGGAAAGGGACTGGCTTCGGCTTCTTTGGCCAGTATTTTGCAGGCTAAAGGTTTTAAGGTGAGAAATCGCAAATTAGATCCTTATCTTAATGTGGATCCGGGAACAATGAGTCCTTATCAGCACGGTGAAGTTTTTGTTACCGATGATGGCGCCGAAACCGATTTGGATTTGGGACATTATGAACGTTTTTCGGGAGTTCCATGTCATAAAACCGATAGTATAACCACCGGTAAAATTTATCAGCGAGTTATTGATAAAGAGCGTCACGGAGATTATTTAGGGGCAACTATTCAGGTTATTCCCCATGTTACAAACGAGATTAAAAATTTTATTTTATCAGACATCAGTGATGAAGATTTTGTTTTATGCGAAATCGGCGGAACTGTCGGTGATATTGAAGGGCAACCTTATTTGGAAGCAATTCGCCAGATAGCTTATGAGTTGGGGCGTGAACGAGTAATGTTTTTGCATGTAACTTTATTGCCGTATATTCCTACAGCCGGAGAATTAAAGACCAAGCCTACACAACATTCAGTAAAAAAATTGCAAGAATACGGAATTCAACCGGATATGTTGCTTTGTCGTTCACAAATGCCTATTCCGCAAAATGAAAAACGTAAAATCGCGTTGTTTTGCAATATCAAAGAAGAAAATGTGTTGGCGGCTTTGGATGTTTCCAGTATTTATCAAGTGCCGATTGCTTATGCTAATGAAGGAATGGGACGGCAGGTTTGTAAGCACTTCGGTATTGAGTGCAATAATGAAATTGATTTGAGTAAATGGGAAAATATTTTAGATAATATTCGCCATCCTGAAGGAGAAGTCAGAATAGCGGTTGTGGGTAAATATACTCAGTTGCTTGAGGCTTATAAGTCGCTTAATGAGGCTTTGACACATGGGGGAATTGCTAATCGTTATAAGGTAAAAATTAAGTGGGTAAATGCCGAAGAGTTGGAAAACAAGTCTGTTGATGAAGAATTAAATGATGTCAGTGCAATTTTGGTGCCGGGAGGTTTCGGGCAAAGAGGAACCGAAGGAAAGATTTCCGCAATTAAATATGCTCGCGAACATAAAATTCCGTTTTTAGGAATTTGTTTGGGTATGCAAATGGCGGTTATTGAAACCATGCGTAATGTTGCCGGAATTAAAAATGCCGGCACTACCGAATTTGATCCGAATTGTGAGGCAGTAGTCGGATTGATGACTGAATGGGATAAGGAAGGAGCAAAACAAATCAGGCATAAAGACGGTGATTTGGGCGGAACTATGCGATTGGGCGCGTATGAATGTATTTTGGCCCCTGATTCGTTGACTGCTAAAATATATGGTAAAACCAAAATATCGGAGCGTCATCGTCATCGTTATGAAGTAAATATGAAGTATGCTGATGTTTTGAAACGTTCGGGGATGGAAATTGTTGGTAAATCACCGGACGGATTATTGCCGGAAATTGTTGAAATCAAAGAACATCCTTGGTTTATAGCAGTGCAATTTCATCCTGAATTAAAGTCAAAGCCATTTGATCCGGCTCCTTTGTTTGTTTCTTTTGTTAAAGCGGCAATAGATAAGAGTCGGTTGATATAACTAAAGTTATATAACTAAAGCGAGGATTGTTTAGGTTATTTAAATATGATAATATGAAATTATAAAAAACAAACATATTACCAGAGGAGAAAAACCATGACAATACTCAGCAAAAATAATCAGTCCGGTCGGTCAATGATTGAGATGTTGGGCGTTTTGGCAATTATCGGTGTTTTGTCGGTCGGTGGTATTTCAGGATATTCCAAAGCGATGGCAAAGTATAAATTGACCAAAGCTCAGGATCAAATCACTATGTTATTAATGAACATCAGAACTGCTTATGCTACCAGTCCGAGTTATGACGGACTGACTGCCGGGAAAGCAATTGAATATAATCTTGCTCCGGCAGAAATGGCATCAAGTGATAAAACAAAGTTATTGGGAACTTATGGTGGAGAGGTTGAAGTTAAGGCTATTTCAGGAAGTGAAAATTATTTTCATATCACAATGCACGGACTTGGTAAAGAAGCTTGCCGTTCCTTGGCTACTTCTGATTGGGGTGCTGATGGTTTAGTCAGTGTCACTATAGAATCTGATGTTGCTGCAGATGCTACGCCTACAGTGTCTGCTACGTGTAATCCGGGCGAAAGCAGACCAACCTCAGGTGCTTTCTGCACCAAATGGTTACCTATAGAATTAGGTGATTTAGGAACATCTACAGGTAAGTTATGCGGTGAAGAAAAAAATATGATTACATGGGTTTATTACTAATTTGGTTAAAAATGATCTTCTCTTAAAAGCTCTTTGTTGAAAAATAAAGGGCTTTTTTTATTGTTACACACAATACCAACTAAACTTATTGATTATATTAATATTATAGGTATATAAGAAATATAATATATCCGAGAGGACTTTAATTGATGAAGTATATTGCCAATTTGTTAGTTTTATTGAGTATTTTTTTGCCAACGATTGCTCGAGCCGCTTCTTTGGAAGAATTTACTCAAAATTTTTTGGCAGATGTTAAAACAATATGGAACGAAGGCAATTATGATGTCTATTTGCCTTTTTATGCTTGGCATAATCGCTTTGCTTATGATGATGAGCATATTCAGAAATATAATGAAAAAGCTTTTGGTTTCGGTTTGGGTAAATCGCATTATGATGAAAAAGGTAATTGGAGCGGATTGTATGCTTTCGGTTTTAAGGACTCTAATTATAAGTTGGAAACGGTTTTCGGTTATGCTTATATGTATAATTGGTTTTTGAGTGATGATTGGAATGTCGGTTTGGGATATACTTTAGGAATGACGCAACGTCATGAATATGCTTATATTCCGGTGCCAATGCCGCTTCCTTTGGTTGAGGTTAATTTTAAACGTGCAATGTCGTTGCAAGCGGCTTATGTTCCGGGTTTGAAAAACTGGGGAAATGTGGCGTTATTGTGGGTTAGGGCTAAAATCCAATAAAAAAATTAAAAAGTTCGTATAACAGCACATCTAAAGCAATTTAATGCGGCTTGAAAAATTCACGTAGGCTTATCTACGCTAAAATTTTTCAAGCCTTTTAAATCACTTTATCTATACTGTTCTCCGAACTTTTTCGTTCGTATAACAGCACATCCGGAGCAATTTTACGAGAACAATAAAAATTCACGTAGGCTTATCTACGCTAAAATTTTTCAAGCCTTTTAAATCACTTTATCTATACTGTTCTCCGAACTTTTTCGTTAGTATAACAGCACATCTGAGGCAATTTTATAAGAACAATAAAAATTCACGCAGGTTTATCTACGCTAAAATTTTTCAAGCCTTTTAAATCACTTTATCTATACTGTTCTCCGAACTTTTTCGTTAGTATAACAGCACATTTAAGAAGTATTTTTTATTATTTATGCACGCTATCCGCAGTTTTGATAGTTGATGCGGAAGATATAAAAAAAATCCCCGGGCTTTTTGAGAAAAGCGCGAGGAATAGGTTATAACCAATACAGAGCTTCGAACGCATTCGGATATCTTCCTCCTTGTTTGAAAAACCAAAGCATGAAAAATATTTTTTCACCTTCGTTCCATTGGTGCCATTCGGAAGTTTGTTTAAAATCCTCTTCGGTTACATAGTTTCGGTGGAGGAATAAAGCCAACTGTTGAGAATATTTTACAGCGGTTTTGTCGGGATAAGTTTGAAGAAGTTGATAAAATTCTTCAAGCTGTTTTTGTTCTCGGCAAGCCGGAGCCAGAGCGCAAATCGGAAAGCAATGGTCTGAATCTTCGTTGATACTGTTTCCCCAAAGCACAAAGAGCTTAAAGTTGCGAGCTAAAGGAATATCATCAAAGTTAAACCACTCACTTTTTTCAGTGTCGGTATTGTAAATTTGAGCGATTTGTCCGTTGCAGCGTATTATTTTGAAAGGAAACGGTTCATCAGAAGTGCCGTTAAACATTTCGTTTGAACAATCGGCATAAACCTCAGAACGAGGATGTTCATTTTTATACGGTTTTGCCGGATTACGCAATAAGGCATGAGATGCAGAACAACCAAACACACCATCAAACAATGCTTGTTCCAAAGGGGTCTTTATTATTATTTGTTCCATAAAAATAAAATTTTAATTAATAATTATTTACCGCAAAAAATCATATAATACAAATTTTATTTTGCAAGCAAAAAAATCCCCGGGCTTGTCAGTGAAGCGCGGGGGATATTCATTCAAAAAATAATTGATGCAGGTTGTTGATTGATGGGGGCTGTCCTTCATCATGAATTTCAAATTTGTCACCGCGGAAACAGATTTCTCTGAAGCGATTATTTTCATCAGGTTGGTTGTGATAAAGAAACCAAGCCAGTTCTATTAAAGAATAATAGTAATTGTTATGGCTCCATTTTTTAGATAAAAATCTTGTAATCTCTTCAAGCTGTTTGGAAGTTTTTGCCACCGGCAGTATGTCATAAACATACAAAAGCTTATGATCCTTGTATTCTCCTTCATATCTCTTGGTTTCGTAGTTGAAACAGATGAAAAATACCGTGAAGTTTTGAAACATTGGAGAACCTTGCAAATTAATAGATTTGACATTTCCATGTTCAATACATTCCCATGCATCCAATTCGTTGGCTCTCACTAACATTATCGGGCGAACTCGACCGTAATTGAATAAGCCAATCGGAAAAAACAGATGTCTCGCAGGGGTTGTAAAAATAGGATTCTCAACCATAAGACGCGGGTGTCCATACGTTAATGATAACAAATGACGATCTTGTTCAGAAAACAAACTTGCCATAATATAATAATATTTTGGTTAATAATATAAATTTTGTTGTATATTATATGTTTTTGGCAATTTTGCAAGTAAAAAAAATCCCCGGGCTTGTCAGTGAAGCGCGGGGGATATTCATTCAAAAAATAATTCGTGTAAGTCATTGCTTTTCGGTGGCCAATTTTCGTCATGGATTTCAAAACGGCCGCCACGAAAACCGAGCCGGCCTTTGAATTTTCCTTTTTCATCAGGTTGATTGTAATATATAAACCAATTAAGACGTCGCATGGCGTTGTCGTAATTGCTGTTTTTATTCCACCGTTGTTCAAGTTCTTTGAATTGGTCAACGGTTTTTACTACAGGTATTATGTCTTCGACATAAAACCAGCTGGAAAATTGATTTTGACCGGCGTATAGTTCAAGTTCGTAATTAAAACAAACGAAAAATACGGTGAACTTTTGAAATAACGGGTAATCTTGCAAATTGATGACTTCGGTAGCATCATTGGCAAGATCAATAATTTCCCATGCTTCCAGTCCGTTGGCTCTCACCAACATTATGGGTCGAACGCGGTCGAAGTAGTCGAACAATCTGATTGGAAAAAACAAATGCCGTTTGTGGGTGGCAAAAAGCGGGTTGCGAACCATAAGCTTGTTTTCGAAGCGGATAAGTCCAAACAACCGAAGATCTTCTTTAGTAAACAACGGTTCCATAATGATAAATTTTAATGATTAATAATTATTAACACGGAGGATTATAAAATTATTAATTTTATTTTCAAGAAAAAAAATTAACACCTTCAAAAAATACTTGCCAAATAAAAAAAAATGTGTTTTATTGCCTGACAGCTTTAGATGGTGCAACATACTCAAGCGGCCATGGCGGAATTGGTAGACGCGCAACCTTGAGGTGGTTGTGGGAGAACTCCCGTGAAGGTTCAAGTCCTTTTGGCCGCACCAAATAAGGCTTTTTTTATATTTAAATTGATATTTTTCTTATAATTAGACGGGGAGGTTAAAGAAAATGTTTAAAGTTTGCAAAACCGACAATAATCAGAAACTCGTTAAATTAAAGAAAAATAGACTTTATAATGGTTCATGGATAAATGTTATAAATCCGTCCAACGAGGAATTGGAAAAGCTAGCCAATTGGATCAGGTGGGATGTTGATACCTTAAAAAGTTCTTTGGATATTGATGAAAGCTCTCGTATTGAGTATGACAAAGATAATTTTATGATAATTATCAACCTGCCTTTGTTGGATGATGAAGGACAATTTGATACTTTGCCTTGTTCGATGATTTTTGCGCCGAAAAGTTTTGTTACGCTTTGCTCGCGAGAGAATCGTATTTTAGGTTCGTTTACCAAAGCTAATGCAGCTTATTTTGATACCAAAAATCCCGAGCAACTGATGTTGCGAATCCTGTTTAAATCAACTCAATTTTATCAAAGATATTTAAAGATTATCAATCGTAAAACCGAGCAGATTGAATATAATTTACGCAATACTACCAATAATAAAGAGTTATTTGCTTTGATGGAAATTCAAAAATCGTTGGTTTATTTTACTACCGCTTTGAGAGATAATCAGTTGGTTTTGCAGAAATTATTGCGTATGGTTCGCACTAAGACACTTAATAAGTCAATAATATTCAGCGAGGCGGATATTGATTTACTGGAAGATATTTTGATTGAAAACAAACAAGCAATAGAAATGGTTGATATGCATCGCACCATTTTGGAGAGTATGATGGACGGATTTGCCAGTGTGATTAACAATAATGTTAATCAAGTGATGAAATTTTTGGCGGCGATTACGATTATCTTATCAATTCCGACAATGTTGGCCAGTTTCTGGGGAATGAATGTAAGTTTGCCGTTTACGGACAGTCCGTGGGGATTTTGGTATGTTATTGCCATGTCAACAGTTTTGACGATTTTGGTAATATTGTTTTTCCGCAAAAAGAAAATGTTTTGACTCATTTTTTGTGTGTATCTTAAGCTATCAGCTTGAGATGAAACGATTTAAGGCTTACACTGGTCGGCAATACAGGTTTTTATAAGAGAGGTTATTGTTTTGATATTGGGATTGGTTTGCGCTTTTGCGGTTATCATTATTGACCAATTAAGCAAATATGCGGTTTTGCATTGGTGGTTGGGGGAGCTTATCGGTATAAGGATAAATGATTTTTTCAATATAGTGAGAGCTTGGAATACCGGTGTAAGTTTTTCGATGTTTAATAATTACGGCAAATTAGGTGCTTATATTTTGTCATTAGCTGCCATAGTGATTGTGATAATGTTATTGTATTGGCTTAAATCGGAGAAAAACAGACTTTCTCAAGTTGCTTTAGGTTTGATTATGGGAGGAGCTTTGGGAAATGTGATTGATCGCCTGCGTTTTGGTGCAGTGTTCGATTTTTTGGATTTTCACATTGAGACTTCCCATTGGCCGGCATTTAATGTCGCTGACAGTTGTATTTGTATAGGTGCGGCGATTATTATTGCTCAGGCTGTTTGGGTTCAGATAAATAAAAGTAAGGAGAAATAAATGCGTATATTTATTGTATTGAGTTTAGTGTTAGCGACGGTTGCTTGTTCCGGTTGGGGCAAAAAAGAGTTAGGAATAGCCAATATGTCACCGGATGAGACAGTGGTGGAACAACGTAAACCTTTGTCTTTACCGCCGGAATTTGATGTTCGTCCGGTTGTCAAGGTTAGTGTTGATGAATAGAAACTTGCGTTATTTGCTTGTAATAGTTGCGTTTATTTGGAGTTTGGGGTCGGTGTGTTCGTCTCAAGCTTTCTTTGATAATATAAATCAATTTGAGTTGAATAACGGACTTCAGGTGATTGTTATTGAAGATCATAAAGCACCGATAGTTAAACAGATGTTGTTTTATAAGGTCGGATCAATAAATGAAGCTATCGGAAAGGGAGGTTTGGCGCATTTATTGGAACATTTGATGTTTCGCGGAACTACTCGGTTTTCGGGGCAACAGTTTAATCAAATTATGGAGAGTAACGGTGCAGTCAGTAATGCTTTCACTTCACAGGATGTAACAGCTTATCATCAGTTCTTTGATGTCAGTCGTTTAGAAAAAATGATGGAAATGGAAGCTGATCGGATGCAGAATTTGTGTATTAAAGAGGAAGATTTTGCGGCTGAACGGCAAATAGTTTTTCAAGAACGAAAACAGCGTATAGATAATAATCCGGCTGCTAAATTTTATGAGGCGTTAAAAAAGATTTTGTGGCAAAATCATCCATATAGCAGACAGGTTACCGGTGAAGATAGTGAAATATTAAATTTGAAATTAACTGATGCGGAAGAGTTTTATCGACAATATTATACTCCTGATAATGCTGTATTAGTGTTATCAGGGGATATCGAGCCGGATAAAGCCAAAAAATTGGCCGAAAAATATTTCGGTGTCGTAAAAGGACAAAGTCAGATTAAAAAGTCAGATTTTCCGACTTTACCTCAAGATTATAAGGCATCTTTATTGATGAGATTGTCGGATGTTGAGTTAGGACGTATGGTTAATATTTATGCTGCTCCGTCATATAATTTTAATAAAGACAAAATATATGCTTTAGAAGTTTTGGCGGAATATATGGGAGGAGATAAAAATTCACCATTGTATCAACGATTAGTTATTCAAGATAAAAAAGCATTGAATGTTGATGTGAGTTACAATCCCATTTCACGCAGTTACGGAGTTTTTGAAATAAGTTTGATACCGATACAGCATGAAGGAGATGATTTGTTTTTTGGGTTAAAAAGAGCATGGGACTATGCGCTGCGTAAATTGGATAACGAACAATTGGATATGACTAAAAAGAAATTATTGGCCGATTTGGTTTATTTGGAAGATAATCCCGAAAATATTGCAGAATTAGTGGGATATGTTGCGGCAACTGATACGGATTTGCAAGAATTGAAAAATTATGAAAAAGGAATTGAGCAAGTAACTTTGGAAGATGTGCTTGCAGCTGTTGCGTATCTGCAAAATGAGGCTCCACAGGTTTCCGGTATACTTTATCCGCAAAAAGGAGATCGATATGAGTAAGAAACCTATGTATTTGAAACGGCGCGGCAGCAGTAAAATATTTTGGTTGTCGATAGTTGTTATGTTGTTTTTGGGAGCCGTTTGGTATGGCATGCCGCATCAGAAAAAGCAACCGGAAGTTAAAGTTGAAATAGAAAAAGAATATCCTGAAAGCATATTTCAGGGAAAAGTAGAGGAAATTACTTCTCCGAAATTCGGGATTAAAGCTTATTATATGTTTCAACAGGGTGGTTTATCATCGATTAGTTTTACTTTTACTCAAGCTGGAAAAGCTTATGAAGATTCCGAGCAGTCTGGGATAGCTAATATAGTTGCTAAAACTCTTAAAGAAGGTGCCGGTTGGTGGTCGGCTAAGGAGTTGCGCAATTTGATGGGAAGTTCGGGAATTAAAATAGGATTTTCGGTTTCTAATGATGATTTTTCCGGTCAGGTTACTTTTCCGAATGATAAAAAAGAAGATGCGGTAAAGTATTTGCGAGAGATGTTGATAAATCCGCATTTTGAAGATAAATATGTTGAAGCGGCCAAAGCGGCTGTGATTAGGGCAATTGAAACACAAAAAGAAGATCCTTCGTCTGAGTTATCGTTGGCTTTTAATCGGATATTGTTTGGTGATTTTGCTTATGGCAGAAATCCGTTGGGTAATATAGAGGCAATAAAAAAGTTAAATCGGCGCAGTTTATTTAAGTTTGTGCAGAGTAATCTTGCCAGAAATCGGATGTTTATAGGAATTGTCGGCAATATGGATCGTGAAGTTGCCGAAAAAATGATTGATGATATGTTTGGGAAATTACCTGTTTTAGAAGCCAAAGATATTGGTTTGCCCTATATAAATTGGCAACATCCGGAAGTTAAAATTGAAAGAAATATTCCACAGAATATCGTTGTGTATGCGGCTAAAGGAACCTGTCGCAAATGTGAAGATTTTTATCCTTTGTATATAGCTAATTATATTTTAGGCGGTTCCGGACTAAATTCACGGCTTAATCAGAAGATGCGAGAGGAAGAAAATTTAACCTACGGAGTTTCATCATGGTTGGATTTGAATGACAGTGCCAACATTCTGGTAGCATCGTTTGCAGCAACTACGGATAAAGTTGGTCGGGCGGAAGAATTGTTTGATAAATTATGGCGAGAAGCGGGAGAAAAAGGTTTTAGCGAAGAAGAATTGCAAAAAGCTAAAGATTATTTGACAGCATCACATAATTTACGTTTTGCATCCACTTCTGGTATAGCTGAGATGTTGGCTTATATGCAGAAATATGATTTGGGAATTAATTTTTTAAATCAACGTAATCAGATGGTAAATGAAGTTACATTGCGGCAACTGAATCAAGCGGCTCATGATTATTTTAATGACAATTTTGTAAAAGGTAAAATCGGTAATATTAACAGATAAGGAGAATTTTGATGTTTGGAATAAGTAACGAGATAAATAAAAGCAGGGCTTGGCATAAATTGGCAAAATATGCTCGCAAGCTGCAAAAGGCTGATATGGCGAAGATGTTTGCCGAGGATAAAAATCGTGCTTCACGTTTTGCCGTATCGTTAGATAATATGTATCTGGATTATTCCAAAAATATCATCGATAGCAAAGCTATGCTTTATCTTTTGGCATTAGCAGACAAGGCAGACTTGAAAAATAAAATTGAGAAGATGTTTTCAGGAGAAAAAATAAACTCAACCGAAAATCGGGCGGTTTTGCATATTGCTTTGCGTAATCGTGACAACCATCCGATTTATGTTGACGGAATTGATGTTATGCCTGAGATTAATCGCGTTTTAGGGAAGATAAAAGATTTTTCCGAAAGAGTAAGATTGGGAACTTTTACCGGTCATACCGGCAAAAGATTAACTAATATTGTTAATATAGGTATCGGCGGATCGGATTTGGGACCTAAGATGGCGGTACAGGCATTGAAACGTTATCATCGCAAAGATATGAATTTTTATTTTATATCCAATATTGACGGCACGGCTTGTGCTGAGGTGTTGGATAAACTTGATCCGGAAACGACTTTGTTTATTGTATGTTCAAAGACTTTTACCACAATTGAAACTTTGACCAATGCCAAAACCTGTCGCAAGTGGTTGATTGATGCATTGGGTGAGCCGGCAGTAGCCAAGCATTTTGTGGCTGTGTCAACCAATGCTGCAGAAGTAGAAAAGTTTGGTATAAATGTAGAGAATATGTTTGAATTTTGGGATTTTGTCGGCGGGCGTTATTCAATGTGGTCGGCAATCGGATTAATTATAGCCATTGCAGCCGGTTATGATAATTTTGAAAAAATGTTGGACGGGGCTAATGCTATGGATGAGCATTTCAGACATGCCGGTTTTGCCTCAAATATGCCGGTTATTTTGGCTTTATTGAGTGTTTGGTATGTTAATTTCTTCGGCATACGCAATCATGTGATTGTGCCTTATGATCAGTATTTAAGTTTGTTGCCGTCCTATTTGCAACAACTGGTTATGGAAAGCAACGGTAAATCGGTTGATCTTAATAATAATTATGTCAGTTATGCTACTTCGCCGGTTATTTTCGGAGGCGCGGGAACTGATGTTCAACATTCGTTTTTCCAACTTTTGCATCAGGGGACATCTTTTGTGCCTTGTGATTTTATTATTCCGGCAATTTCACATAATGAAATAGGTAATCATCATGAGATTTTGCTGGCTAATATTTTAGCACAGTCAGAAGCATTGATGAGAGGGAAGACTATAGCACAGGCGGCCGAGGAGCTTAAAGCTAAAGGATGCAATGCCAAAGAGATAAATAATTTGAAAAAATATAAGTCATTCAGCGGCAATCGTCCGTCAAATACCATAATTTTCAAGAAAATAGATGCTTATGCTTTAGGGGAATTGGTGGCATTGTATGAGCATAAAACTTTTGTTGAAGGAATTATTTGGAACATTAATTCGTTTGATCAAATGGGCGTGGAATTAGGCAAGCAGTTGGCACTGAAAATTTTACCCGAACTGCAAGGTGAAGCTAATCCTGCGGCACATGATGCTTCGACCAATTCATTGATTGCTTTGATTAAAACTTTGAGAAAATAATGTCGATAAGGGTTCTGCCATCTAATTTAGTTAATCAAATAGCTGCCGGTGAAGTGGTAGAACGTCCGGCTTCGGTAGTGAAAGAATTGGTGGAAAATTCGGTTGATGCCGGAGCTACGGTGATAGAAGTCTATTTGAATGAGGGCGGAAAAACTCTTATTACAGTCGTTGATAACGGCAAAGGAATAGATAAAAAAGAATTGCCGATAGCGGTAGAGCGTCATGCAACATCCAAATTACCCGATGATGATTTATTCAATATATGTTATTTAGGGTTTCGCGGTGAGGCTTTGCCTTCAATAGCTTCGGTTGCACGTTTATGTGTTATAAGCCGCACCAAGGGGGACGAAAATGCTTGGAAATTGGAAGTTAACGGCGGAGTAAAGTCAGAAGTTGTTCCGTCATCCGGGAGTTATGGAACTCGCATTGAAGTCAGAGATTTGTTTTTTGCGCAACCGGCACGCCTGAAATTTCTTAAAACCCCGGTCAGTGAGACTGCTGCTTGTATTGAAACGGTGCAAAGAATTGCCTTGGCTAATCCGGGGATTTGTTTTTCGCTTATTGCCGACGGAAAGAAAAAGTTTTTTTATCAATCGGCGATAGGTGATGATATTCAACAGCGGTTGGAACGCTTGGCCGATGTAGTCGGGCGAGATTTCAGAGATAATTCGGTTATGATAGATGAGGGCAGAGACGGAATTAAGATAACCGGTTATGTTTCTTTACCTACATTTAATAAAGCTAATTCGTTATCGCAATTTTTGTTTGTAAATAATCGTCCGGTGCGGGATAAATTGTTGTTGGGGGCAATAAAGGGTGCTTATCAGGATGTGATGACAGCGGGACGTTATCCGGTTTGTGCGCTTTATTTTACGATTCCGCCGCGAGAAGTTGATGTAAATGTTCATCCCAATAAAACGGAAGTTCGTTTTTATAATTCTCAAGCAGTGAGAGGATTATTGGTAACGGCAATTCGAAACGCTTTAAGCAGAGCTTCAAATAAAACATCTAATACTTTGAATTTACAAAATATTATTAAGAGCGAAAACACTGATATTTATACCTTAAATGAACCATCGGCATCGTTGCAATATTCCGCCGGTTATAAAAAACAGGCAGTGCTTCCGCATTTGGAAAAAGAGTTTTCGTTTAAAAATAATTTCAACGAAGTGTCTGAAGTTGAGGATGAAGTCGGAGCTTTGGGGTTGGCAAGGGCGCAGATTTGTGATACTTATATCATAGCACAAACGACAGACAGCTTGATAATTGTTGATCAACATGCAGCGCATGAACGAATTGTGATGGAAAAACTTAAAGCCGGATTTGCAAGTCATAATATTGCACGCCAGATTATGTTGATACCGGAAATTGTTACATTGAACGAAGTTGAAAAGGTAAAAATCCTGGCGTCGGCTGAAGCATTGGCAAAGTTGGGATTGGTTATAGAAGAATTCGGTAATACGGAAATATTGGTTCGCGAAGTGCCGGCATTGTTAAAAGACGGAGATATAAAATCGTTGGTGCAAGATTTGGCGCAACAAATTACCGAATGGGGAGAAGCATTTGATTTGACCGAAAAATTGCATTTAGTTTGTGCCACATTTGCTTGTCATGGTTCGGTCAGGGCAGGGCGCAGATTAAATATTGAGGAGATGAATCATTTGTTGCGTGAGATGGAGAAAACACCGCGTTCCGGTCAATGCAATCACGGACGACCGACTTATGTTGAAATGAAAATCAGCGATATTGCGCATTTATTTGAAAGAAACTGAAAATGACAGATAATACTTTTATTGAAGGTTTTTTAGCTGCTTTGTTAGCCGGATTAATTACCGGTATCGGTGGTTTGGGTATATTTTTGAAAAAGCGTTATCTCAAATCGCAAATTAATCAGTTGCTCAATATTGCAGCGGGAGTGATGTTGGCGGCATCGTTTTTTTCGCTGTTAGTGCCGTCGATGGAAGAAATTGTTCGGCATGGTAATGATATTTATGTTTCGGCTTTTAAATATGCTTTGGCGGTATTCGGCGGAGTGGTTTTAATTTGGACACTTAATGTGTTAATTCCGCATGAGCACAACGAAATGGGGCATCATGGTCCGCATTTTGATATTAAAAAAGCTTGGTTGTTTGTGATAGCAATTACTTTGCATAAATTGCCGGAGGGTTTGGCTGTCGGTGTGGCTTATGGTGCTGAAACAATTATCAATCCGATTTCATTGGTAATCGGTATTGCCGCGCATAATATTCCCGAAGGTTTGACAATAGCCATATCATTGATGGCGGCGGGAACAAAACGTTGGAAAGCGGCATTTACAGCCTTTTTAATCGGTTTAGTACAGCCGTTGGGTGCATTATTGGGATTAGGTTTGATGAATTTCGGTTACGGATTTATTCCCTATGGTATGGCTTTGGCCGGAGGAACTTTGTTGTTTGTGGTGATTAACGAGATTTTACCGGAAACTTACGGTACTAAAGATAGTAATAAGTCAGCGGCGGCAGTTTTTATCGGATTTATTATCATGACTTATATCACAATGGTGTTTAAGGATTAAAAAAAAGTTGTAATTTATTTTTTTTTAGATTATAGTCGATAATATAATTAAACAAAAGAGTGTTAAACCGGTGCAAAGCTTGATTTTCTACACACACACACACATGTAATCCCTGCGGGATTATAGATTCAAGTTTTAGTTTAATTCCAAATTTATTTAATAACAAACAAGATTTTTTACGTTACTTTTTGACAACAAAAAGTAACCAAAAACCATTGGGATGTTCGTCAAACGGGCAAGATTTAAAGCGGCATAAGGCTGCGGCTTATTTACAGGCGACTAAAGCGCCCGACAAAAGCCGCATAAAAAAATATTTATTTTTGCGGTTAGATTAAAAAAAACAGTTGACGGAATAAAAAAGATAATATAAATATGAGCCGATTACCGCTTGCGGAGCGTTGGCAGAGTGGTAATGCAGCGGATTGCTAATCCGTCATCGTGAATAGCGATGCACAAGTTCGAGTCTTGTACGCTCCGCCAATAAAAAAGCATCTCTCAACGAGGTGCTTTTTTTTTATATCTGATAAAACTTGACAGAAATAATACAGGTGTCTATTATTTATCAAAGTTTTAGGTAGGGAAGATGATTATGCAATTACCAGAAGAAATTCAAACCGAGAGGTTAATCTTAAAAGGCTTGAAAACTCCGTCTTTTGAACTGGCGGAAAAACTATATGCGGTAATAGATACTTCAAGAGAGACTTTGCGTGTATGGTTAGCTTGGGTTGATAAAACCAAATGTCCCGAAGATGAATATACCAATTATTTGGTTAATTGGTGTAAAGCTCATTGGGAGACAGGAGAAGGTTTTGCTTATTTGGTTACGGCAAAAGATAGTGGTCAGATTTTGGGAACTATTGATTTATTTTCAGTTTCTGAAGAGAGAAAGAGCGGGGAAATCGGTTATTTTTTGGCTCAAAGTGCAGTAGGACATGGCTATATGCAGGAGGCAGTAAGGGCTTTGGAAAGTGAAGCATTTAATGCCGGGATTAATCGAATTGTGATAAAAAATGATACTTTAAATCTACGTTCGGCACATGTGGCAGAAAGATCCGGTTATATTTTGGAAGGAGTAATGCGGGAAGATCGTTGGAGTGATTATTATCAAAGCTTGAGAAATACTAATATTTGGGCTAAGTTGAAAGCTGATTGGGAAAAAGGTGGTTTAAGAAAATAGTTGACAAGTAGAAAGAATGTAGTTAACTTCGCAGTGTTTTATTATATTTAACAAATAATTTTATGGCACAAGAAGTAAAATATGTAGTGGGAGATTTTCTGGGACAACCGGAAGTTGTAACCCATGTTTTGCCAGAGGAGAAAATCGAAAAAAACGGATCTGGCAATGGTGAAAAGTTGGTGAGCGGACATTCAGGTGTTACTGCCAACGAGCGTAGAACTTGCGGACATTCGCAAAAAAGTTCCCGCAGAAAACAAAATTAAGAAAAGCCTGCTTTGATGCGGGCTTTCTTGTTTTAAAATTATAAATAATATTTTTCATAAAAATCTTTTACCGCCGAAGCTATCAATAAATGCCCTTTAGCATTGGGGTGCACCCCGTCATCACACAAAAAATCTTTGTAATCAACCCGATTTAAGAAGAAAGTGGTGATATCAATAATCGGCACGCTGGTTTCATTGGCTATCTTAAAAATTTCCATATTATACATACTATGCCATTGGTAGATGGTGTTAATATCTCCGCGCATGAATTTAAGTATATTTGCCGAGTTGCGATAACGACAGTTGGTATCGAAAAACATTTGCGGATGAACGGGAGGAAGAGAAAACAAAATCGGTGTTTTACCCTTGTCTTGAACCCGTCGAATCAGGCTGACATATTTTTGATGAAAAACATCCAGAGGAGTGAAGGGAAGATGATGAGCGTTAGGATTTTGGGCTATGGCATCCCAATTAAAGTTACAATCATTGCCGCCGAAGGAAAAAAAGATATAATCACTTTCATTGACACTATTGAGATGTTTTAAAAATTCTTTTTCGCCGTCGCTGATTAATGCCCCATGTTTGGCATAATTTTTCCAGGCTACATTTAATTTTTTTCCCGATATGGCAATAAAATTTTCTTTCAACAGTTGATATTTGTTATTTTGCGCATCATGCACCACACCCTGCAGAATGGAATCGCCGAAAGCGCACACCGTTAACTTGTGATTTTGCTCCGCAGAAGGAGCACGGTTTTTGATTAAAATATTGACTTCATAACCGGAAGCATAATCATTTTTTACCATCAAAAAATTTTCTTTGTTTTCGATATAAAGCTGACGAATATAGGTGCGCAAATTAGTCTCTTCAATTTTTTGCACATTTGCTTTTGGGGTGAGTTCAAACGATAATTCACGCGGAATATTATCAATCCAACGGGCAATACTGGTAGGAGTTACTCCCAGTATTTTGGCGGCCTGATTTTGCGATACGCCCAAACTGCATAAAGCTATGGCAGCACCTTTATCTTTACGCTCTTTTCCGTGAGGTTGTTCTTTGGTAAATTGATAACCGCATTCTTTACATTTGTAACGTTGTAATCCGAAAACAAAACCGTTTTTCTTGGCGTTACTTTGACATTTAGGACACTTAATTTCCATCTTTTTTATCTCCGATTTACTCCGACTTTAATATCAGTATTTTAAAAAAGCAATAAAAAATAATGCTATTATGATTTTATCAAAATAAAACAATAAAAATCAATAAATTAACAAGCATTAAAAAAGTTAAATGATATATTAATAGTTATAACGTAGCTTATTAGGCGAACTAATTTATATGAGGAGTTTATTATGCAGAATTTTGTTCGTTTAGTTTTGCGCGGATTGTTTACTATATTTAAGGTGCGGGTTGAGTTTCAGGTTGATGAAGATAAATTACCCAAACGCGGTATCTTTATTTCCAATCATATTTCCTGGCTGGATCCGGTAATCTTATTTGCGTTTTTACCTAAAAATCCGATATTTTTGTTACATGCTAAATTATATCGCAATAAGTGGTTGCGCTTTTTTATGACTTTCGCTCGCAAGATGGAATATAATTATATTGATGCTGCCGATGCCAAAAAGGTTATGGAAGGTTTACACGACGGACAATATTTTGTGATGTTTCCCGAAGGAATGATGAGTGATTCCGGCGATATTATGAAGATTTACGAAATTCCTGCGATTATTGCCGATAAAACAGATTCTCCGCTTATCCCGATTTGGATAAACGGAGCACAATACAGTGTATTTTCCGAGACCGAAGGTAATGTTCCGCATCGTCCTTTACCTAAGATTTTTGTAAAAGTTGGTAAACCAGAGAGCATTAAAATTAACGCTGAATTGCGCAAAAACCGCGACTATTTAAAGGACTTAACCTATCGTATGATGAATAATATGCGCTTTTCATCATTGTATAAAAGTAATTTGACTTTATTTAAGGCTTTGTTGCGCACCTCGCGTATTTACGGTAAAACCGGTCTTTTCAGTCGTCGCAAGATAATTGAAGATATTAACCGCCAACCGCAAAGCTATATGGATATATTGCTTAAAAGCTATGTTTTAGGGCATAAATTTAAGGAGTTTACCAAAAATAAAGAGCATGTTGGTATAATACTTCCCAACACTATTGCCAATGTTGTGTCATTATTCGGACTTTCGGCTTATGCCAGAGTTCCGGTAATGCTCAATTTTACCCAAGGTGAGGGTGTGGTTGTTTCGATGTGCAAAACCGCATTGGTTAAAAATGTTATTTCCTCTAAAGCTTTTGTGGAGAAAGCAAAGATGGAAGGGGTTATGGCCAAATTGCAGGAGGCTAAAGTTAAGATTCATTATTTGGAAGATATTGCCAAAGATATCAGCTTGAAAGATAAGTTGCGCGGCCTGTGGTATTACAAGACCAAAAAAGTTCCGGCCAAGCAAAACAGTTCGGATACTGCATATATTTTGTTTACATCCGGATCCGAAGGTATGCCGAAAGCGGTTTTGTTATCACACCAAAATGTTATTGCCAATGTGGCACAAACTTGTTGCTTTTTACATACAACGATTAAAGATTTGATGTTTAACTCCTTGCCGATGTTTCATTCATTCGGTCTTACGGTCGGAACTATCTTTCCGTTATTGAGCGGAGCTAAAGTTTTTGAGTTTCCGTCACCTTTGTTGTATCGCACCATAACCGAATTATTGTATGAAGTTCGAGCCAGTATTATGGTGGCAACCGATACATTCTTTAAGGCTTATGCTAAAATTTCGCATCCTTATGATTTTCGTCATATTCGCTATTGTTATGCCGGAGCGGAAGCGGTGAAAGAGGATACGCGCAAAATGTTGGCGGAAAATTTGGGAGTTCGTTTATTGGAAGGATATGGAACAACCGAATGCTCGCCGATTGTATGCGTTAATACTTTATTATTTAATAAATACGGTACTATCGGGCGTTTAGCTCCGGCTATGGAATGCAAAATTGAAAAAGTTCCGGGTATTGCTAAAGGCGGCGAGTTTGTCGTTAAAGGGCCGAATGTTATGAAAGGCTATATGTTTGCCGATAATCCCGGTGTTTTGGTTCCGGTCAAAGACGGATGGTATCATACCGGAGATGTGGTTGAGATTGATGAGTTGGGATTTGTTAAAATCATCGACCGCGTTAAACGTTTCGCCAAAATCGGCGGAGAGATGGTATCGCTGTTGGCCGTGGAAAATGTTGCTCGTGAGACTTGGAAAGATGAAGAATTTCATTGCGGTGTTGTTGCCGTTCCGCATCCGTCAAAGGGTGAGCAAATAATATTTGTTTCCAATTCTAAAGAAGTTACCAAAGAGAAATTTGCGGCCGCGGTTCAAGCCAAAGGCTTGTCGGAGTTGTATATTCCCACTCAGTTTATGTTTAAGGAGGAAATTCCGTTGTTTGCCACCGGCAAAGCGGATAATGTTACCTTAAAGAAATGGGTGTTGGAACAGTTGGAGAAATAATAATTTTCCGCTTTGGTTATAACGGGCAGGGTAACTTGCCCGTTTTTTTATTGCTAAAAATCGTTATGAGCAAAAGTCGGTTAAAGCGGTTGATAGCATGGAAGTTAATTATGGTTTTTCTTTAGCTAAAAGATATTGACTGGTGTTTAGGTTGATTATTAAGTTATAAAGACTATCGGCAATTGAACGATTTTTAATTTGTAAAAAAGCTTTAGTTATCTTGAGGGCTCGTTCTGACTGCATAGGATCATAGGGGATAGTTGCAGAATTTTGAGTAACAACATGGTTAAGGCAACGCGGACTTTGTGAAATAATTTCTCTATCCATATCGGTATAAAAAAAATTGACATCAACTCCTAAAACACAAGCAAAATCCCACAATCGGCTGCCTGATATGCGATTTTGTCCTTTCTCATATTTTTGCACCTGTTGAAAGGTCAGTCCCAACATTTTCCCCATTTGTTGTTGCGAAATGCGTAAAAATTGGCGGCGCAATTTTAGACGATTGCCGATGTGAATATCAACCGGATTAGGCTCACCGTTGGGTTGCCGACCACGAGCTTTTTTGTTGCGAGAATAATCAGGGGTTGTTGTTTTCATACTTATACTCTCCTATAGAATAAAAAAAACACCTTGAGAAAACTCATCAAGGTGGGGAGTTCGAAACTGCTGTAACAAACAGTCCGACTTATTCAATATATTAGGTCGGCTCCCCTCTCGGAGAGATATTTGTTACAGGGAGTTTCGACACTCCGCAGCGACAACACGTCGTTGCGGAAACTATAGTAAAATAAAAGATTGTAAAATGCAAGAATTTTTATGAAATTCGGCAGAAGCAAATAAAATCGGTTAAAGACTACAATATATTCAGTATTATTTGCGCAAAAGTTGCCTAAAGCAGTTGCAAAACTTTGTGATTGTTTTATGCTTTCAGGCAGGTAAAATTTTCAGGACAGATGATAATGTATAAAAAAATTGCGTTTGCTTTAGCTAGCTTTTTCGGGGCGGGATATTTTCCGTTTGCCTCAGGGACTTTCGGTTCATTGGTAACTTTGCCTTTTGTTTGGTGGAGTGCTTATAATTACGGGGCTAAAGGGGTGGCGGTTTTAGCTGCAGCAGCTTTTATTGTCGGTTGGGTGGTTTCAATCGAAGTTTTGAAATATACCAAACATGATCCCTCGTTGATTGTGATAGATGAGGTATGCGGACAAAGTTTGAGCTTTTTGCCCGTGGCGGCAATGATGCAAGGCAATAGCCATGTAATATTGGTTTTAACGATAGGATTTGCTTTGTTTCGTTTGTTTGACATAACCAAGCCTTTTCCGGCCGGTTGGGCAGATAAAAAGTTGCGTGATGCTTTAGGGGTTATGCTTGATGATGTGTTTGCCGGAGGTTATGCCGCCATTTGTTTGTATTTGATTAATCATTATTATAACTTGTTCATGGGATTTTAAGTAATGGAAAAATATCGCATTATCGGCAATATGACCGGCAATTCTATGGATGCGCTTGACTTTGTTTTAACAGAGTTCGAGGGTGATAAGATGACCGATATTTGCACGTTTTCTAAACCTTACAGTGCCGCAATGCAAAACAAAATCGAGGAATTGCGGCGACAAGTATATAATAAAACTTATTTGGAAATAGAGTCATTGCCGTTGTTTCATCAAATTCACGATGAATATATCCAAGGCGTTGCCGAAGCTATCAATGAAATGTGCGAAGTTAACAGCCTGGATAAAACTAGAATTGATGCTATCGGTTTTCATGGCAAAACTCTTGACCATAATCCTCCGTCTAAAGCGCATCGCAACGGGGATATTCCTTATACTCTGCAAATGGGGTCGGGACAAATGTTGGCTGATTTGACGGGAATTCGGGTAGTATATGATTTTCGCTCGGCACTGTTGATGAACGGATTTGAAGGGGCTCCGTTAGTTCCTCCGCATAATGCTCATATAGCCTTGAGTGAGGGAGACGGAATTTATTACAACGGCGGTAATACTTCCAATTTTGCTTTGGTGCATAATAAAGTAGCACTTATTGGTTCGGATTCCGGTCCGTTTAACGAATATATCGACAGCTTTGTGCGTCTTAATACCGATCAACCTTTTGATGAAGGCGGTAAATTGGGAAGTCAAGGCCAGATAAAACAGAAGCTTTTGCAAAAAATATTTGACGAAGGGGAGGGGTTTTATCAAAGTCCTTTGCCAAAATCCGGTGATCCGGCTTATTATCACAAACAGGAAATTTTTGCTTATGTGGCTGAGCAAGATATTGCTTTTAGTGATGCTTTGCGCACATTTGAATATTCGGCGGCTTATATTGCCGCTTATACTTTAGCTCAAATACCTGATAATATAACTTTACCACGACAAATTATTCTTTTTGGAGGCGGGTGGAAAAATCCGCTGGTGTTAGATGATTTTGGTAAATTGTTACAAGGAGAAGGCTTAATTTTGCCGGAGCATAAGCAGATGTTTGCTGATTTGCAAACAAGGTTGTCAGGTCGTTTGAAGGTCCGCTATTCCTCATTCGGTGAATATATGGAAGCACGTCTTTTTGCCGATATGGCACGTTATCGCTTGCAAAATAAGGTTTGGGAAATTGCCGAAGTGATAAGTTCCGGCAAAAATATTGTGTGTGGGGAAATTGCCGAGCCGGTTAAAGGTCGCACAACTTATTTTGATAAGGTGAACTTGGCTGCCAAAGGTTGGCAATGTCGATAGGAGTAAAAATATGGAGAAGAAAGTGATTAGAAATATATTTTGGGATGTGGACGGGGTTTTGGCTGATCTCAATCGTGCTTATTTTAATTTTTTGACCAATCATCCCAAATATAAACCACTGTTCGGCAATATCCAATGGCAAGATTTACCCAAAGTGTTGCCGATTGTGCCTAAATACGGAGCTTTGGAGCTTAAAACTCATCCGGAGATGGGGGTGGAAATGGACAAAGATTTTTGCACAAGTTGGGAGTTTTTTTCGGCTCGTCCGCTTTATCCGCACGTGGTTGAGGTATTAAAAGAGTTGCATGAAAAAGGTTATCGTCAGTTTACCATGTCAGCGACTTTTGATGTTGCCACCAAGAAAAAATTACTCGATAAGTTGCTTGCCGAAGTCAGCGACTTTTTGACGATTGAATGTGTGCAACACGGTGCTTTTATGCATGATTCCGCCAAAGAAGATATGTTGAAATATTGTTTGGATAAATACGGGTTGAAAGCGGAAGAGACAATTTTGGTTGATGATCGAATTTATAATATTGAAGCGGCTATCAAAGCAGGTGTTCAGCCGGTTAGAATGCGTTGTGAATTTACTTCAGCTTTGCCGCCGGAATTGGCAGATGTGCCTGAAGTTCATGACGTGGTTGAATTAAAAAAATGGTTGGAAAATAATACGATTAAGAAAGGAAATGAAAATGTCTAGAGTTATTACTTTAATGCCGGTGCGTTTGGCTTCGACCAGACTGCCTAACAAACCTTTGTTGGAGATTAACGGTAAAACAGCGGTGCAACGCGTTTATGAAAATGTCAAAAAATATTTACCGGACTGCGATATTGCGATTGCCGCCGGTGATCAGGAAATTGTTGACGAATGTGCTAAATTCGGGGCTAAAGCGATTTTGACCGATCCCAAACTTCCATCCGGCACCGATCGTATTGCAGCAGCTTTGAAAGTATTGGATCCTAATGGCGACAAATATGATATCGTAGTTGATTTTCAGGGCGACAATATCAATGTTAATCCGCAGGTTAATCTGCCGTTGATTGAGATGGTTGAGCGCACCGGTTGTGATATTGCCACGGCGGCTTTTGTGATTAAAAACGAGGCAGATAAAACCAATCCGGCAGTGGTAAAAGCAGTTATGGGATTGAGAGAAGGCGAAAAAGAAGCTCGCTGTCTGTATTTTACTCGTGCTACGGCTCCGTTTACACGTAATCCGGAGAAATGTCCCAATCAGGATTTGTATCAACATATCGGTATTTATGTATTCAAAGCGGCATCATTAAAGAAAATGGTTTCATTACCGGTCGGGGTTTTGGAAGCTAGAGAATCTTTGGAGCAGTTGCGTGCTTTGGAAAACGGTATGGAAATTAGAGCAATGTTGGTTGATGATATTCGCCTTGATAAAAGAGTTCCTGCCGATATCAATACTCCGGAAGATTACGAGATAGCTAAACAATATATTAAAGATTAAAAAAAAAGAGCCCGCCGAAGCGGGCTCAATTAATCAATGCAGGTTGGCGATATTATAAACCCAACAACGGTTAGTGCTGTGCTCACGATCATCGACAACGCTAATGTTTTCATCGCTGGCTCTGCCCAGGTGCATTGACTAGATGCGTATATGAGCAGAAGAATAATCATGGCAACAAACTGAATTATCAAGTATCTGGCAAGTGGCTCAAAACTGTAATCATAACCGAACATAATAAACAGCCAATCAAACCACTTAAAGATGCTACCTAGAAACAATGTAACCGCAACTGCTATCAGCACGATTAATAGCCACGTAATCATAATTATATTTTTTTTAGTTAAACAATAATAAATTTTGCTACACTATATATACTAAAAAAGATTTTGTCTAGTAATTTTTGCTGTTTGGTTAAAAAAAAGCTTGCAAGTTAAAATTTTTATGATAATAGAATAACACAGACAAACAGATGGTCCCATCGTCTAGCGGTCTAGGACATCGCCCTCTCACGGCGGTAACGCGAGTTCGAGTCTCGCTGGGATCACCAATAAAAAATACCCTCTTTATGAGGGTATTTTTTATTGGCTATAGTCAAAGAACTTGAACTCGCGGGGGGCGAGTTTGACAACAAGCGAGAGGCACACGGGGGTGTGCCATTTATTGCGAACGAGCGCAGTTGCAACTCAAGCCATTTATGGCGCAGAGTAGTCGAGCTGGGATCACCACTTCAAGCCACCTTTATTAGGGTGGCTTTTTCTTTTATAACATAAATGTATTATTGACATGAGTGTTTTTTTTATTAATATCTATTCATAGTTGTTTTATAGGAGGCAGATATGAGAAAATTGGGGTGGATTTTATTTGTCGGGGCAATTTTATTCGGCACTGCTTGTCGTGCAGAATATGATTAAATTTAAGGAAAGAAACAACCGATAATCATTCAACAAAAACCCCTTGCAGCTCGAGGCTGCAAGGGATTTTGATTTCTAATTGTAGAAATGGCCGGCGTAACGGAGTTTGCTCGGCTCATTTCCACCGTAGTAGTCGCTGCCGTTATTATCAAAATTGTAAATCCAGCCGCACTGGGGCATATAGTCCGAATTTTCAGCCAAGTAACATCCCTTTAAGACGGGTTTGCCGAGTGCCTGCAAATAAGGATTGATTTTGGCAATGTCAATTCGCTCCAGGGCGTCTACCTCAGGCAAACGCGAGTTGTCAACATCTTTGTCAACATGTCTTTTACCTTCGACCTCGTTCAGCTCGAGATACATCGTGGAGCCGTTAATCGGAAATATTCCGATAGGTTCTCCTAAATTCCGCTGAGAAAACGGAACGCGCCGCAACTCAGTATCCGGCATCCGAATCAAAAGATCAAACTCATTCGGCAAATCAGCAGGAGATTGGGCATCATTTTTAGGAGGATAAAGATCGGCTTGTTTTATCCCTAATACATTAAAGAGATAAAGGAATACCTCAATTCGACCAGCTTTATCCTTATGTTGCATCATTGAGATAAAGCGTTTGGTAATTGCATTTTCTTTCATAATAATTGATTTTTAAGTAATTAATAATTTTATTTGATTTTCTTTTTAACAGGTAAATAGCTTTTGTCAATATTTATTCGCGGTTAATCTGTTTTAAGAAAGAAAAGATATTGCTTTTAGTTGATCAGTTGATAATATGATACAATAACGGAGAGAGAAAAATGAAAGTTTATTTATATACCTATGCTTATGAACAAAATACATAACTTTAGAAACAGGAAATGAGTGATGATTATGAAAACAACCGCATATATCGGGCAAAAGGTGAGGGTGAAGATTGACCGCCCTAAAGGGAGTAAACATCCCAAACATGGTTTTGAATATCCGGTTAATTACGGGTATATTCCGTTTACTACCTCCGGTGACGGTGAGGAGTTGGATGCTTATGTTTTAGGGATTGATGAACCGTTAGAAGAGTTTGAGGGAAAATGTATTGCGGTGATTCATCGCACCGATGATGACGATGATAAGTTGATTGTGATACCGGAAGGGGCTGATTGGAGCGATGAAGAGATTGAAAAAGCTATTATGTTTCAGGAAAAATGGTTTAAGCATATTTTGGTGCGTAACCCTAAAGTATAACAACAAAAGCCTCAACCGAAGTTGAGGCTTTTGTTTTAGTCTAGCCAAGGTGCCCACATGGCGAGGCGCAGGATGCCGACTTGGTTGTAATTTTTCATGGAAGCGTCAAGATATATTTTTGGGACTATCTTACCAGCTCCATAATTTGCCAATTTCTCCATGGTACAATTGAATTTATTTAAATTTCGATTGACCTCTTGAAACATTTCAACCGTGGGAATTTGCCATGGGTTTCCTCCCACATAGTCGTATTTTCCTTGATTCAATTTATTTTTTGCCGTTTGAAGCGTTATTTTATCTTCAGCATTTTTATGGCTGAAAATGAAGTGACGGCCATCCAGGCAAAACACCACTCCGATCACTCTTCCCTTATATTTGGCATAGGAAAGTGAATAGCTCGTTGAGGGGGGTATAACCTCAAAGCCGGTCGGAGTTTTAGGCTTTTGCGTCGGTTGTTCCCTCCTGATTTCGGAGGAATAATCCAAGTCCCATTGGGCAATCAGATCTTTAACCAGTTTGATTTTTTCATCTCGACTGGTTATCCCCATTGCTTCAGCGATTTGAGCAATAAGCGCATTTTTGTCTGTGTTCATAATGTATTTATTTAATTGATTAATAATTTCATTTAAATCTTACAATAACAGATAAAAACTTTTTTGTCAATAGTTGACGGCTTGTCGCCGAGTTAAAATGGCGGTTGTATCTGTTTGAGTTTGTTGGGTCATATCAATATTTGTAAAATCGCGCGTTGTTATGGTTTTAAGATTAGGATAAGCTGAAAAATCAACAATCTTATCATAATCAAAAAAGGTTAAACTAAAATCTAATGTTTCTATATCATGGGGATATTTGACCTGTTTTAAGTTTGGCATCAAAGCCTCGTGATAAGAAACACCGATAATTTGGGGAAAATTTGAAACGGTATAATCATCAGAGCCCAACAGAGGTCTAACAGATGGAATATTTGCATCCGTATATAATCTTCCAAAAGTCTTGATATTTGTTGCAGAAAAATCAAGTAATTCCAATTTGGGAAATTGGCCTTGATTCATACAGATATGAATTGTATCCGGTGAGGCGATTAATTCGCGTAAATTTTCTAATTTTGCATCCATTAAATTTAGTTCTTTTAAATGCGTCAAATTAAGCGAAGTTATATCTGCGTCATTGATTCCTTCTAAATCCAATGTGATTAAATTAGGCAAAGGAACAAGTATATTATTAAGCGCAATTTTACCGTTAAGCTTAAGGTTTTGTAATGCATAATTCAGTTTTATTGGCAGACATTTATCAGTTTTATTTTTATAAGTAAATGATAGCAATTTATCCGGTAAAACAAGCTCATTAAATCCAAAAGATCCTTCTAAATTCAGTGTTTTTAGATTAGCCGGGAAATTAATTTGTTGCAGGTCGGAAAAATTACCTTGTATTGACAGCAGTTCAACATTGTCCGGTAAAACTAATGATTTCAATGAACAATCACCTTTTAAGCGAAGTGATTTGGTTTTATCGGATAAAATCATGGTTTTAAGATTTTTTGCTTGTTTGAAATCTAAAATTATGGTTTCTACAGGTAGTAAGGACAAATCAAATTGTTCCCCGGCAAAATCCAAATCTTCAAAGTGAATAGTTGATTGCACATTGAAGGAAGATAAATATTTTAGATCTTCGGCTTTTAATTTGCCGTGGATGGTTAAAGTTTTTACGCTCAGATGATCGGTAGGAATATGAGGCAAAGATGATGCTTCAATATGAATGTTATCAAAGCAATAATTTTCATTTTCTATCAAAGTATAAATGTCACGATAAACTCCGGTGTTGTCTTTGATTATGCCGATATTTTGCTTATCCTTAACAGTATCGTCTGAGGCAATTTCAGCCATATCTTTTTTGCCGGTTAAATAAAGGATAAAATCTCTCACCCCTTGCAGGTAGATAAAAGAAATTTCTTTATCATGAGGGCCTTTGATTTGGTTTAATTTGCCTTCTTTATATTCTATCGTGGCAACAGGTATCATTGCATTATTTTCGTCAGCTATTAAGCGTATGGAATAAATTGCGGTTTCGCCTTTTTCAACTTTTGTGGCATAAGAGCCGACACAATGGTGCATAGCCGAGCCTTCATATTGCAGAGCCGGTTTGGTCAAAAGACGCACGGCTTGCAGACCATATTCAGGCATATTCATAACAACCTCAAAACCGGAATGGCTTTTTTTAATGCGATTGGCTTCTTTTTCAGTCGGAGAATTAAGTTTGGCAAAATAAGCATCAATTTCTTCGATTAATTCATTCATATCCGTGCATTTTTTATGCAGACCGGTAAAATGTTTGGCACCGCGTACTTTTTCGGGATAATTCTCAAGATAAGAGGTAACGTAATCAATGATATGGTGAATATTGCGATCAAGCGGGGTTTCTTCAATTTTATCGGGAACGAAAATTAAATTACCTTGCTCATCTTGCGGCATGGATAAATAAGGAATTTTGCCAAGCTCATTCGGAAGATATTTCAACAGCAAAGATTTGGTGCAGGCATAAACTTTGGCATCTGTGGTCAGTTCAGTGAAAAGAGTGATGTTTTTAGCCTCTTTATATTGCTTAACTAAAGCTTGTTTGATTTGGATATAGGTATTGAGCACTTGACCTTGAGATTTTTTATCATCTGAAGAGGCTTGTTTGATATTAATACGAGCTTGTTCAATCAGTTTCAATAGTTCATTAATTTGTTGCGAGATTGAAGCAATTTTGGCTTTACGTTTGTTTTTGGATAATGCCAAAGCCTGATGATAGCTTGCAAAATCCGAAACAGAACCGGATGCAAACAAACTGTCAATATAATGATTAAATTCGTCAAAATTAGCAATCATTTTTTCTTTTTCCTTAGTAAGTGTGCAGGCAAATCTAGCATTATTTTAAAATATTGTCAAGACAAAAAAATACAAAATGACAAAAATAAATATTTATTTTTAATGCTTTACTTTTGATTGACGATATTTTAACATAACTTTTGAAAAAGGAGATAAATATTATGTTGCAATTAGTTAAACCAAACAGAGAATATTTACCGAGTGTTTTGGAAGCAATTGAGGAATATAAGATGCTACCGTCAAGATTTGCTATTTCAGCGGTTAAACAAATGGTGAAAGCAAGTGAAAATAATTTTATCGACTATTTTATGGCTGTTGAAAAAGCAGAATTGGGAATAGGAATTAAATTGGGGTATGTTCCAGATACTATTTATTGGTTGGTGGAAGATGGTAAATATATCGGAACTTTTGATTTGCGTCATCGATTAACCTCGAGTTTGAAAGAAATCGGCGGACATATTGCTTATCAAATTCGTCCTTCAAAATTGCGTAAAGGGTATTGCAGCAAAGGTTTGGAATTGTGTTTGGAAAAGGCACGAGAAATCGGAATTAAACAAGCTTTGGTCACTTGTAATGCGCAAAATATCGCTTCTTATGGTGTGATGTGTAAAGTTATGAATAAAGTGGGGGGATATGAAGACGAGCCGATACAAAAAGATGACTTAACCGAAAAAAGGGTTTGGTTGAATACTTAAAGGTAAGAATTAAAATATGAAAAAAAATCAATAATATGGAATTTTGCACGAGTGATTGCTATTTGCACGACGATGAAAGAATTGGGATAAATTTTGTTAATATGAAAAAAGGCAGGTAGAAAATGTTAAAATTCGGAGCTAAGTTGTTTAGCAATAATTTTATTGATCAACCGGAATTGGCAAAAGAATGTGTGCGATTGGTTGAGGACGGAACATTTGATTTTTTGGAGATTATGGCTTTGCCGGATAGTTATGCGGTAACTAAAGATGTGATAACAGATTTGGTTAAAGGCAGGATAAAGGTGGTAATTCATGCGCCGCATCAAGGGCAGGGAATGGATATTGGCAATAAAGAGGCTTATCAACATAATCGACAATTATTGGATTCCGCACAAAGGTTTGCCGATTTGTTAGATAGTGAAATCATTATATTGCATGGAGGAAGTGTTTATAAAGAGGGTGTTGATGAACTTGTTCGGCAATTTCGTATGATTGCAGATGAAAGAATTGCATTGGAAAATCTGCCTTATTATTGGACTGAACAAGGTATGTATTTTCACGGTAATTCACCGGCCGCAGTTGCACAAATAAAAGCTGAAACCGGTTGTAAATTTTGTTATGATTTTTGTCACGGAATTTGTGCGTCTTGTGCTGCCGGACGCGATAGGTGGCAAGATGTGGCAGATTATGCAGCTTTGAAGCCGGATATGTATCATTTGTGCGATAGTGATTGGAACGGTACTAATGATGAACATAAACATTTCGGTGAAGGAAATTATGATTTGGCAAGATTGTTAAGCTATTGTCCGGATAACAGCCTGATAACAATGGAAACAGGTCACGGATTGCCGCAAAATATGTCACCATGGGTGAAAGATGTAAAATATCTGCGTGGGTTAAAAATAGGCTAAACACAATAATAACCTTAATTATTCACAAGAACTTAAGTTTGCACTTCGCGATTTCCTTAAAATTTGCGGATAGTATATTAGACGAATTTAAATTGTCAACTTTAAAAAGAACAAAATGTGAACTTTTAAAAGCTGATTTTATTTAACTTGACTTGTAAATGAAAAAATGTTTTGATTCTCATCAGAATCGAAGAAATATTTTTTCGATTTAGCACCTAGAGGTAGGTGTGGAGTCGTAAGAAGCTCTTTTATATCACGCGGTGGTAGATGTACCGTCGTTAGTCGCTGTTGAAAAACATAAAGCGACAAATATATTCCCGACTGCAAAGGTCGGGGAGCCTTGAGTGTATGTTCAGGGGTATTTATATCCTAAAGACTTAAGGGGGCACTTCGTGATATATGTCTTTCTTAACTCTCCGGCCACCTCAGCTTAAAAGGTGGTTTTATTTTTTTTGTTATAACAATATAAAGGAAAGTTAAGATATGAAAAATAAACTTTTATTTTCAACAGCTTTGGTGGCTGCTTCTTTGAGTTTTGCTATGGTAGCAAATGCTGAAATCTTTATAAATAATCAAACAGCATTAGATAATCTTGAAGATGAAACTTCAGGTGTTATTTCGTTTGATAATTTAGCAGAAAGCACAGATCTTGGAACTTTAACACTTAACAGTGACAAACAAGTAAATGGTCAAGTAACACTACATGATAGAGTTACTTTGCTTAATGGCATAGATGGTGATCCAGAGGAAGAAGATGGTGTTGCAAATTTTCATGTAACTGGTTGGTTGACTGAAACTGCTCCGGGATCAGATACTTCTGCTATCAGAATTGGAGTTGGTAATGGTGGCTTGGTTTTAGGTAACAATTTAAAAACTGGAAGTGCTGATTTAAGAGATGATACAGATATTGTTTTGTATTATTCGGAAGATGAAGCCGAAGGATTGGGACAATATGCAATTAACCCTGAAAAAACTTTGGAAACGATAGGTCATATAAGAATTGAAAATGGGACTACTCATGTTCGAGCCTCTAGAGATGGTGAAGGACAGGACGAAGATAAAGATTTAGAAACAAAGACATCTTTGCTATTAAACGGAACTGGTAGTGTTGTTGTTGAAGGTGATGCGACATTGCAGGTTGATCGTAAAACAACTTTTAACATCGATGTTATGGGTGATCCGGATGAAGAAGATAATGAAGGAGCCGGTAAGTTAATTGCTAATGCAGATATTATTAACAATGCAACTATTGCCAATAATGTTACTGTTAATGCTGGTGCAACCTTTGAAAATAATGGTGTATTATCTGGTGTTGTTACCAACAATGGCAAATTGACTTCTGCTTTTGATGGTTTAACCGGAGAAATTGAAAATGGTCAAGGTGGTGAACTTAATGTTAATGGTGGCGGAACTTTGAGAAATGCCATTAATAACAACGGAACTTTTAATATGCAAGGGGATTACGTCTTAGGTGAGGAAGTAACACTTGGCGGAATCAACAATATTGATGGTTCGTTAGATTTGGCCGGTAAGGTTTTGAATGGTGATATTACTTTGGCCGATGGTTCATCATTAGCTTTCACTTTTGGAAGTGAAGAAAAAGTTAATGGTGAGATTACTTTAGCCGGAGATGCTGAATTAAAAGCCACTATTGCTAATGGAACTAAAGATGGAACACATCAATTTGCCAACAGTGTATCAGGTAACGGTGCTTGGAAAGAAATCAGTAATAATTTGTATGATGTTTCATATACCACTGAAGAGGGTGATGAGAATCAAGCTTATTTGACTATTGCTAAGAAAAGCAATGAAGATATAGCGGCGGCAACCGGTGCTGATGCGAATCAGGCTAATGCTGTTTCTGCTATGATTGACGGGGCAGATACTGATAATGAAACATTTAATGAGATCGCCGGCGGTATCTCGGAGATGTTGCAATCTGATGATGAGGCTGTTAAAAAAGCGGCATTAGATACTTTGACGGTTATGGCTCCTGATGTTGCGCCAATTGTTCAACGTAATGCAATTGAATTAAACAACCAAATATTCGGTGCGGTTGGAACTCGCATGAGCGGTGGAGCTGTTGCGGCAGCCAGACAAGGTGTTGCTTCCGGTGATAGCATATCAAATAATACTGCTGTGTGGATGCAAGGTTTGTTTAACAAAGCCGAGCTTGATGATCGCGGTAATGTAAAAGGTTTTGATGCCAAGACCTATGGTGCGGCATTTGGTTTGGAAAAACAAATCAATAATAAAGTTAAAGCCGGTATCGGTTATGCTTACAGCGAGACCGATGTTGATGCTTATAAACGTGATATTGATGTCGATACCCATAGCGCTTTTGTGTATGGTGAATACAAGCCGTCTAAGTGGTTTGTAAATGCCGCAGCAGCTTATAGCTGGTCAGACTACAGCGAGAGCAAGAATGTTGCCGGTGCCGGAGTTAAAGCTGATTGGGATGTTGATGTTTGGGCTTTGCAGACTATGACCGGTTATGAATTGATGCTGAACGGATATAATGTTACTCCGGAAGCAGGATTGCGTTATGTTCATATTAAACAAGACAGCTATATCGATACCGCAGGACAAAAAATTTCGGCTGATGATGCTGATGTTTTGACAGGGGTAATCGGAGCAAAAGTTGCTAAGACCTATGCTTTGAATAACGGTATGTTGTTAACACCGGAATTGCGTGGTGCTTTGACTTATGACTTGTCGCAAGATGATGTTGCGGCAACAGTAACTTTGCCTAATGGCAGTGCCTATAATGTTAACGGCGATGCTTTGGACGAGTTCGGAATTGAGTTAGGTGCCGGAGTAAAAGCTGAGATTAATGATCGGATGGAATTGTCAGTAGGTTATGAGGGTAAATTCCGTGAAGATTATCAAGATCACAGCGGCTTACTCAATATGAAGTATAAATTCTAATATTTATACTTAAAAAAAAGTCTTCGTAAAAGAAACACTCCGTATTTGATGTAATGCGGAGTGTTTCTTTTGGGTAAAGATTGATTTTAAGACAACAATTTTATCAAATCAGCAGGGAGCAGGCGGGTTTGCTCGCCGGTGGTCATATTTTTGATAGTGTATTGTTGGCTTTGAGCTTCTTCTTCACCAATGATAATCAGATAAGGAACGCCGATTTTGTTGGCATATTCCATTTTTTTCTTAAATTTGCAATTGCGATGCATTACGTCAGCAGCAATATCATTTTGACGTAATTGTGAGGCTAGTTGAGCCGCCGTCGAATCAAATTCCGCAGCTTGAGTGATTATCAAGGCTTTGTTAGGGGTAAGGGCAGGGAATTGCAACAAATTGTTGTCTTTCAACTGATCAAACAAACGGGTTAAGCCAATCGATATACCAACACCAGGGAGTTTTTGGTTAGAAAAGACACTTGAAAGATTGTCATATCTTCCGCCGGAACATACCGAGCCGAATTGCGGATAATCATCAAAAAATGTTTCATAAACCGTGCCGGTATAATAATCCAAGCCGCGGGTAATACTTAAGTCAATTTGAATATTATCAGCAGGAACTCCGAAAGCGATGGCTTGTTCGACCACGGTTTTAAGTTCGTTGAGACCATCGTTAAAATTTTGATTATTGATGTTCAATTCTTTAAGTTTTGCTATAATTTCGTTATTTAATCCATTGATTTTTATAAATTTTAATAATTGATTGTTTTGATCTTCCGAAAGCCCTAAATCCTTAAGTTCTGCTAAAAATACTTCTTCAGGTAACTTTTTAATCTTATCGACCAAGCGCAAAACATCGGTAGTTTTATCGGCAATCCCCAAAGCTTCCAGATAACCGCTCAACAATTTGCGATTGTTGATATAAATTTTGAAAGAGGGAAGTTTGAGTTGGCTGAAAATAGTGTAAATTACCGCAGGAAGTTCGGCATCATAAACAATATCCAGTTCATCACGATCGATAACATCAATATCGCATTGATAAAATTCTCTGAAACGACCTTTTTGGGGGCGTTCACCGCGATAAACTTTGCCGATTTGATAACGTTTGAACGGAAAAGTTAAATCGTTGGCGTAAAGAGCGGTATATTTGGCTAAAGGCACGGTTAAATCAAAGCGCATGGCTAAATCAGTATCGCCTTTCTTGAATTCGTAAATTTGTTTTTCGGTCTCGCCACCGGATTTTGAAAGTAAAACTTCGGCCAATTCCAATACCGGAGTGTCTAAAGGTGCATAGCCAAAAAGTTCGTAAGTATGGGCAATGACCGATTTCAGGTGATTGAAAACCAGTTGTTCTTGAGGTAAAAGTTCCATAAAACCTTGCAAAGTGCGTGCAGTCATTGTCATATATCCTTTGTTGTTAAAAAAATTAAAAGCGATTATATAGTTAAAGCCATTTTGATGTTAATGTCAAGAATTTACTTGACAATTTTGATATTTTCAGGTAGTGATTTTGTTGCAAACTTAATTATTAATGTATTATACTATGGATAAATGTTTTATTACAATCTTGATTGCAGCAGAAATTTTAATTCTTCTGCTGTTTTATCTCTGGTTAGAGATATTTAAAAAAAAACATCCGGAAATTAAAACGTCAAAAATGGACGAGAAAACAATGGATTTCCGGCGTAATTACAATAACATTTCGCATATTGCTTACGCCAATGTTTTTTTATTTTGTCTACTAACCTTGATACTTATACGATGGGATGCTCATGATATGAGCAAGGTGTGGTTGCCATGTTTAATATGTGTGCCGCCGATATTGCTTATGTTAGCCCAAATTAAAATAAAAAGAAATTGAGATTTCCCCCTTATTGCATTTAATCGCAGTAAGGGGTGTTTTTTTGTTAAGAAACTTGTTAATAGCAGATGAGATTTTATTGTTAATCTTTGAAAAAGAAATTAGATTGAGATGATAATGTAAGGTTGAAAAATGATGAAAATAGCTCTTTTAGGAATAACTACCGATATCAGAGAAGTGTTGGAAGCCTTGATTGAAAAAGGCAAAAATTTTGATATCGGGGTGTTTACTTCCAGACCGCAGGTCGGTGAAGAAATAGACTGTGTTGATAAGATTTTTGCGGTGCGAAATGTAAAGGAAGTAAAAGTGCAAGATTATGATTTGGCTGTGTTTGTCGGTGATGAACGCTTGGCTAAAGAATATGCTCATGATTGGGTAAATGCCGGTGTTAAAGTGATTAACGCTACCGAGGCTTTGAGTGATTATCAGGAAATTCCTTGGGCTATTGCGGCTGTGCCGATTAAAGAATGTAATATTGTTAACACAATAGAGGGATTGTCTTTGCCTTTGGCTAAGGCTATATATGCATTAAAAGATTTAAATATAAAAGATGTAAAATTAACCGTTTTAAGCGGGGCTGATATTGCCGGACAGGATGGTATGAGCGAATTGTATAATCATACCAGAAAAATTTTGATGAATGAAGAACCTGCCGATAAAAAAGTTTTTCCTAAAACTTTAGCTTTTAATGTTATTCCTCAAGTTGGCGGATTTATCGGTGAAGAAACTGAAGAAGAATGGAAATTGGCGGTTGATATCAAACGTATTTTAGGAGAAAAACTTAAAATTCATGTTAATTGTGCGCTTGTTCCGGTTTTTGTCGGCTTAGGAGCATTTGTTAATATTGGATTTACTCGAGAAGTTACACCGGAAGAAGTGAGAAATATATTTAACAAGGCAAAAGGATTTTTGACGGTAGATTCGCAGAAAGACGGAGGATATGCCGCTTTGACCGATGTTCAGGGGGAGAAAGATATTTTTATCAGCAGGATAAGACAAGATGGCGGAAACGATAAAGGAATAAGTTTTTGGATAGCCGGTGATGCCAGAAAAACAGCAGCGGCTGATTTGGTTGAATTAATTGTAAAAATGTTAAAGAAAGAAATGAAATGAAAAAGTTAATTGTTTGTTTTATTGCAATTTTATTGTGTGGTAATGCTTGGGCGCAAAATAATTATGTTGATAATTTAGGTGATGAGTTGAGCTATAAAGAAATATCGGCGCAATTGGCAAATATTGAACAGATGACCAAAGACAATACGCCTGATATCAGTGCATTGGTTGATAAGACTTCGTATTTAAACAAGACATTTTCCGCGCTTAGTTCTTCGCGTCAGAATATTGATCAGGAAGTAAAACTTATTGAAAAACGCTTAGAGGCTTTAGGCGATAAAAATGAAGAGACCGGAGAATCTAAGATTATTGCTCAAAAGCGCAAAGA